>ENA-UOWO01000162-UOWO01000162.1-activated-sludge-metagenome-genome-assembly--contig:-NODE-162-length-95459-cov-12.881588_pt1 | contig 95459 bp, 76 predicted proteins | sample MGYA00238148_ERZ761564 | MGnify/ENA primary metagenome ERZ761564 (study PRJEB28885, sample SAMN05720194) | activated sludge metagenome | isolation source: Anaerobic digester | place: USA... | reverse complement strand
GAGAACATCATCCAGAAGCTGCTGCAGAAGTGCGACTACGACGTCGAGAAGGCGCAGAGCGGGATTGTCTACATCGACGAAATCGACAAGATTTCGCGCAAGAGCGAGAACCCGTCGATCACCCGCGACGTGTCCGGCGAAGGCGTGCAGCAGGCACTGCTCAAGCTGATCGAAGGCACGATCGCCTCGGTGCCGCCGCAGGGCGGACGCAAGCATCCGCAGCAGGAATTCCTGCAGGTGGACACGAAGAACGTGTTGTTCATCGTCGGTGGTGCGTTTGCCGGCCTCGAAAAGATCATCCAGCAACGCTCCGAGACCACGGGCATAGGTTTCAGCGCCGAGATCCGCAGCACCGGAACCAGGGCCGACACGGGCAAGCTGCTCGGGCAGGTCCAACCTGGCGATTTGATCAAGTTTGGCCTGATCCCCGAGTTTGTCGGGCGCCTGCCGGTGGTCGCGACGCTCGAAGAGCTTGATGACGAGGCGCTGGTCAAGATCCTCACCGAGCCCAAGAACGCGATCACCAAGCAGTTCCGGCGCCTCTTCGACATGGAAGGGGTCGAGCTCGAGTTTCGTCCCGACGCATTGACCGCGGTCGCGAAGAAGGCCTTGAGCAGGAAGACCGGCGCGCGTGGGCTTCGCACGATTCTCGAACAGGTCCTGCTCGACACGATGTTTGACCTCCCCTCGCTCGAGCACGTGAGCAAGGTCGTCGTCGACGAAGCCGTGATCAACGGTCAGGCCGAACCCTATCTGATCTATCAGGGAAACATGCAGGCACGTGCAGCATCGGCCGAGTAGCGCTTGCCCGGACTTTCCCTTGTTTTGCGGTCCTGAGCCCGCACTTGACCAGACGGCAGCGTGCATTCACGCTGCCGTTTGACATTTGATTGCCGACTGAAGCGCAGGACCCTTTCGAGATGGACAAGCCCAGCAAGACCCAATCCGCCGTGGTCGACGACGTGATCGAATTGCCGATCCTGCCATTGCGTGATGTCGTGGTCTATCCGCACATGGTCATCCCGCTTTTCGTCGGGCGCGAGAAATCGGTCAGTGCGCTCGATGCGGCAATGGAGGCCGACAAGCAGATCCTGCTCGTCGCCCAGCGCAGTCCGGACGTCGATGAGCCGGGCGCGGAGGATCTCTATTCGATCGGTACGATCGCCACCGTGCTGCAACTGCTCAAGCTGCCCGATGGGACGATCAAGGTGCTGGTCGAAGGCACCGCGCGTGCCGAGATCGTCGGATATTCGGAGCGCAATTCGCTGCTGACCGGCCGCACGCGCGCGCTTGATTCGAGCTATACGCGCAACGAGCGCGAGGTCGAGGTCATCTCGCGATCGCTGGTGTCGCTGTTCGAGCAACTGGTCAAGTTGTCGCGCAAGATTCCGCCCGAGCTCATGGCGACGCTGGCCGGACTCGACGATCCGTCGCGCCTGGCCGACACGATTGCTGCGCATCTTTCGGTGCGACTGGCGGACAAGCAGCAGGTGCTCGAGACTCCTGACGTCGCCGACCGCCTTGAGCGTCTGATCGCGCTCGTCGATGGCGAGATCGACGTGCAGCAGATCGAAAAGCGCATCCGCGGGCGGGTCAAGTCGCAGATGGAGAAAAGCCAGCGCGAGTACTACCTCAACGAGCAGATGAAGGCGATCCAGAAGGAACTCGGAGACTCCGAGGATGCGCCGAACGAGCTCGAGGAACTGTCGCGCAAGATCGAATCCGCGGGAATGCCGAAGGCAACGCTGGCCAAGGCGCGTGCCGAGCTCGGAAAGCTCAAGCAGATGTCACCGATGTCGGCGGAAGCGACCGTCGTGCGCAACTACATCGACTGGATGGTCGGTGCGCCGTGGAAGAAGCGCACCAAGGTGCGCAAGGATCTGCGCATGGCCCAGGACGTGCTCGATGCGGATCACTTCGGCCTTGAAAAGGTCAAGGATCGAATCCTTGAATACCTTGCCGTGCAGCAGCGCGTGCGCACGATGAAGGGTCCTATCCTGTGCCTGGTCGGACCCCCCGGCGTTGGCAAGACCTCGCTCGGCCAGTCGATCGCGAAGGCGACCAACCGCAAATTCGTGCGCATGTCGCTCGGCGGCGTGCGTGACGAAGCCGAAATCCGGGGGCATCGCCGGACCTATATCGGTTCGATGCCGGGCCGGATCATCCAGAACATGTCGAAGGCGGGCACGCGCAATCCCCTGTTCGTGCTCGACGAGATCGACAAGATGTCGATGGATTTCCGCGGCGACCCGGCGTCGGCCCTGCTCGAAGTGCTCGATCCTGAGCAGAACAACGCGTTCAGCGACCACTACCTTGAGGTCGATTTCGACCTCAGCGAAGTCATGTGGATCGCGACGGCCAATTCATTGAACATTCCCGGCCCGCTGCTGGATCGCATGGAGGTCATCCGCATTCCGGGCTACACGGAGGACGAGAAGGTCAATATCGCCCAGCGCTACCTGGTGCCGAAGCAGCTCAAGGCGAATGGTCTGAAAACCAGCGAGTTGAGCATCGCCGAGAGCGCGATTCGCGATGTGATCCGCTACTACACGCGCGAGTCGGGCGTGCGCAGCCTCGAACGCGAGATCTCGAAGATCTGCCGCAAGGTCGTCAAGGAACTGAGTCTTGCCGCGCCAGCGAAGGGGAAGGGCGCAAAGACGAAATCGTCGTCCAAGACCACGGCGGCAAGGAAGTCTCCCGCGAACAAGCGCAGCGAGGCTGTCGTCACGGATGCCAACCTCGATCACTACCTTGGCGTGCAGAAGTTCAACTTCGGCCGTGCCGAACTCCAGAACGAGGTCGGGTTGGTGACGGGCCTGGCGTGGACCGAAGTCGGTGGCGATCTGCTCAGCATCGAGGCGACCACGGTGCCTGGCAAGGGCAAGCTCCAGCATACCGGCCAACTCGGCGACGTCATGCAGGAGTCCATTCAAGCCGCGCTGAGCGTCGTCAGGGCCAGGGTGGATCGACTCGGCGTCGATCCCGAGTTCCACCAGAAACTCGATGTGCACATCCATGTGCCAGAGGGCGCGACTCCGAAGGATGGACCCAGCGCCGGCGTCGCCATGTGCACCGCCCTGGTTTCGGCCCTCACTCGAATTCCGGTTCGCTCGGACGTGGCGATGACCGGCGAGATCACCTTGCGCGGTCGCGTGCTGGCGATTGGCGGACTCAAGGAGAAGCTGCTTGCAGCGCATCGTGGCGGTGTCGGCACGGTGATTATTCCCGAGGAAAACCGCAAGGATCTCGCGGACATACCGGCCAACGTTACCGAATCGCTGCAGATTCGTCCGGTCAAATGGATCGATGAAGTGCTCGATATCGCGCTCGAGCATCCGCTGACTCCGGGCAATCGCAGCGAAGCTCCTGCCGCCGCGGCAATTGAAGGCACGCGCAAGGAGCGTGATGCCGAGTCGCCGGTTCGACCGCACTAGTCGGGTTTAGTACCGGTCCCGCTGATGCATTGATTGACAGTTCCGGCATTGACGCTGGATACGTTTTTTGATCTCCGCGAAATGTCTGTCGAAGTGCTGGAAGTCGCGCCAATCCTTGTGTTGCGCGGTATCTGGGGCGCTGGTATAAAGGTCTCGCCACGAACGCCGACGACCTTGAAGTCGGCACGTTCGCGGGGGAACAAGCGTCACGCCGGAGGCAAGCCCACCTCGCTCGTACAGCGTGACTTGTTCAATCCAATCAAATCCGGGTCGCTGCTTGAAAGGGAGTTGATAATGAATAAAGGTGAATTTGTTGGCGCCGTCGCCGATGCTGCCGATATGACCAAGGCAGACGCAGAACGCGCGGTGGAAGCGGTGTTCAAGGTAGTCAAGAAAGCATTGAAATCCGGTGACAGCATCTCGCTGGTCGGCTTCGGTACGTTCAGTGTGCGCAAGCGTGCCGCTCGCACGGGCCGCAACCCGCGCACGGGTGACACGATCAAGATCAAGGCGTCCAAGGTCCCGGCATTCAAGGCCGGAAAGGGCCTCAAGGATGCGATCAACTGACGCTGTGGGTGCTTAGCTCAGCGGTAGAGCGTCTCCCTTACACGGAGAGGGTCGGGGGTTCGAAACCCTCAGCACCCACCACCCCGCGTTATGGGCGGCCAGTCGGTTACAATGCCGACCTGTCACGCCGGCGGTAGCGGCCGGGACCTGGTCCAAGCCGCCACCTCCCAAGCAGGGCGCCCGAGTGGCGCCCTTGCTTTTTTTCGCGCGAGTCCGCTTCCGGTCGCCGCGCTCCACTGTCGACGGCCAGGCCTGCTTGCCGCCGGCTGCAAACTTTCTATCGAGGCAGCTGCATGCTCCAGGCACTACGCGCAAAAACTTCCGGACTAGTCGCCAAGATCATTCTTGGCGCGATCGTCATTGCATTTTCGTTCTTCGGCATCGAATCGTACTTCGTTGCCCAGACCAACGATTACGTGGCGAAGGTGGGTGACAAGGAAATTTCCCAGCAGGAGTTCCGCTCGCGCTTCGACGATTTCCGCCAGCAGCAGTTGCAGGCAGCGAATGGTGCGATCGATGCGCGTTTCTTCGAGCAGCCGGCGATCAAGCGCCGGATTCTCGACCAGATGATCGACGAGCAGGTGCTCCTGCAGGCGAACGAGTCGCTCGGTGTTGCGATCCCGGCGGAACGGCTGCGCAACGAGATCATGAAGGTTCCCGCATTCCAGCGCGACGGCGTCTTTGATGCCGAGCTGTATCGCGCGCGGCTCACTTCCGCCGGCAAGACGCCGGTCGGCTACTCCGAGGAAGTGGCCAGGGAGCTGGCAAAACGCGAGCTTCCGGTCGAGATCGCCTCCAGTGCATTCGTCACCGAATACGATGTGAACAACTACCTGCGCCTGAACGGGCAGCAGCGCGACTTCAGGCACGTGGCATTGGCGAAGCCCAAGGCATCTGATGCAGATGTCGGCGATGCGGAGATCAGCGCGTATTACACGGCGCATCAGCAGGACTTCATGAATCCCGAGCAGGTAGCGCTCGAGTACGTCGAAATGGACGCGCAGAAGCTCGATGTGCAACTGGTGCCGGACGAAACCACGCTGAAGGACCGGTACGAGAAGGAGAAGGAGCGCTACGTCACATCCGAGCAACGCCTCGCGTCGCACATCCTGGTCAAGGTTCCGGGAAGCGGGACGCCCGACGACCAGAAGAAGGCGCTTGAGAAGGCCGGTGCGATTGCCGCGGAGGCACGCGCAGGCAAGAGCTTTGCGGAACTGGCGAAGGCCTCCTCTGACGATCTCGGCTCCAAGGCGCTGGGTGGCGATCTTGGATGGCTCGACAAGGACATGACCGATCCCGCTTTCGAAGGAGCGCTGTATTCGCTTGAGAAAGGCAAGATTTCGGATCCCGTGCTTTCCGCCGAGGGCTACCACGTCATCGAGGTTCGCGATATCCGTGCCGGCAAGACGCGCACGTTCGAGGAAGTGCGGCCCGAATTGGCCAAGGAGTACAGCGAGTCGGAACGTGAGCGGGTATTCAACGAGAAGTCCGGTCGCCTGATCGACATGAGCTACGAGGATTCAACCTCGCTCGAACCTGCCGCGAAAGCACTCGGCTTGACGATCGAGAAGACGCCGCTGTTTTCACGTCAGGGCGGCACCGGGTTTGCATCCAATCCCGCGGTACTGAGCGCGGCGTTCTCGGATCAGGTTCTGGCACAGGGCAACAATTCCGAAAAGATCGAGCTGGGGCCGAATCATCTTGCCATCGTGCGCGTTGCCGAGCACAAGGCGGCGACGCCGAAACTGCTTGAGGAAGTTCGAGCCGATATCAGGCAGCGCATCGTTGATGAGCGTGCCAGCAAAGCAGCGAAGGAGCAGGCTGACACGCTGTTTGCCCGACTCGGAAAGGGCGAGTCACTCAAGGCATTGGCGGATGAACTCAAGCTCGTCGTGAAGGAAGAGCAGGGCATTGGTCGCAATGCGGTGAATGTCGACAATGCGCTGGTCAGTGCGGCGTTCGCCTTGCCGCGACCGACCGAATCCACGCCCCAGTACCAACTGGTCAGCATGCCCGGCGAGGAATTCTCCCTGCTTCAGCTCGTCGCTGTTGCCGACGCCGATCCAACGGCTGCTGCCGCACCGACGCGCGACGCGGCAAGGACCACCTTGCAGCAGGCGGTCGCGAATGCTTCAGCCAGTGACTACGTGTCGTCCCTCAGGGCAGCTATCGATATCAAGGTCGCCGAGGATCGCATGTAAGCAGAAAAGGCCGCTTCGCGGCCTTTTCTTTTTCCGGAACCGATGGCCCGGGTTGACTCAGATTCCGGTCATGCCGACCGTGCTGTATCCGCAATCCACGTACATGATCTCGCCGGTCACTCCGGAAGCCAGGTCGGAGCAGAGGAATGCGCCCGCATTGCCGACCTCCTCGGGTGTCACGTTACGGCGCAATGGCGAATTGTGCTCCACATGCTCGAGCATCTTGCGCAGATTGCCGACTCCGGATGCCGCGAGGGTCTTGATCGGCCCGGCCGAGATTGCATTGACGCGCGTGCCTTCCGGCCCGAGGTTGTAGGCGAGATAGCGGACGTTCGCTTCGAGGCTGGCCTTGGCCAGGCCCATGACGTTGTAGTTCGCCAGCGCGCGTTCGGCGCCAAGATAGGACAAGGTCAGGATCGCCCCATTGCGCCCGGTCATCATCGGTCGGGCGGCCTTTGCCAGCGCGGCCAGGCTGTAGCTCGAAATGTCGTGGGCGATCGCGAAACCTTCGCGGGTGAGGTTGTCGAGGAACTGGCCCTGCAGGGTTTCGCGTGGTGCGAAACCGACGGAATGGACGAGGATATCGAATCCGTCCCAGTGGCTCCCCAGGTCGGCAAAGACCTTTTCGATCTGGGCATCGTCTGCGACGTCGAGCGGCAGGACGATATTCGAGCCGAATTCGCTGGCGGCGTCTTCGACGCGACTCCTGAGTTTTTCACCCTGATAGGTGAATGCCAGTTGTGCGCCCTCGCGGTGCATTGCGTGGGCAATTCCCCAGGCGATCGAGCGCGTACTGGCAATGCCGATGATGAGGGCGCGTTTGCCTTGCAGAAATCCCATGTGTCCTCCATTGCCTGCCGATGAACGGGCCCTGCGCAGCGCCGAGCCGCGCGAAGTGTAACCCGAGTCATCGATGCGTACTTCTCCAACGAATCAATACCCGGGCGCACGGACGTGCAGGCGCATTCCGGTACGCAGGGTCGAATCCTTTCGCAGCGTGTTCCATTGCATCAGCTCGGCAACCCGAACCCCATAACGCCTGGCGATTGCCGACAAGGTGTCGCCAGACCGGATTTCATGGGTCTTGACGTCGGGTCCCGCGCATGAAACCGGATCGCAGCCCGGCACCAGCAGAATCCGGCCTGCATCCACTTCGCTGTCATCGCTGGCTCCGTTCGCAACGGCGAGTGCCTCGACGGGAATTTCATGCAAGCCGGCGAGCGCCTGCAGCGTTGTATCGGCATCGATGCGGAGCACCTTCCAGTGCATCCGCTTTTTTTCCGGAATCCTGCTTATGGCTGAAACGAATTTTTCGATCGCTCGTTTGGGCAGGATCAGTTTCGGCGGTGCAGCAGCGGAAAAACTGCCAGCCAGCGATGCCGCGTTGTAGCGTCGAAGATCATCGATCGCCACATTTGCCAGGCGTGCAGCCAGATTGAAATCGACGGGCGCATCGAGGTTGATTGCTTCAAGCGTATCCTCGGGAGCAACTGGCGGGAGGCGGACCTTGAATCGATCCGGGTCCTTGACGATGCAGGAAAGCGCCAGCACGCGCTCGAGAAATTGGTGGGTCACAGGATTCACTTGCAGCTTTGCCAGCGATGCGGGCGTCAGTGCGGTGGTCGGGCGGCCGCGCAGTGCACGCTTGATCCGGTATTCACCCGCGTTGTACGCCATGCTCGCGAGTCGCCAATCCGCGAACTCGCGATCAAGGCGCTCGATGAGATCGAGCGCTGCGCGCGTGGATTCGAAGGGATCGAGGCGGCCATCGTAGGTCGCCGAGACATGGACGCCGTGGCCGCGTGCCGTCGGCGCCATCAGTTGCCACATGCCGGCGGGGCCGCCCGCCTTGCCCGGGAGCTGTTGGTAACGGCTCTCGACATAGGGCAGTAGCGCAATCTCTCCGGGAAGTCCGCGCCGCTCGATCTCGTCCACGACGATCTGCAGGAATGGCATCGCCTGTTGCCAAGCCAACGAAAATCGATCCGGCGCAGCGGTCAGGTGCTGGGCCTGCTTCAGTACCGTGTCGCTGTCGTTGCAGCCCGAAAGCACGAAGCGCTGGCGCAGGCGCTCCCATGTCGATACCGCTGTCGGGGGCGAGACGGGAACGTCCATCTCGGGCACCGCAGACTGAGCCGGTTCCGGTGATTCGATCACTTCGGCTGGCACCGGCCTGCCCGGCGCACGTGGCTGTGGTCCGCTGCACGCAGCGAGCACCAGCGCGACGCAGGTGGCGATGGACGCCCTGCGTCCCGGTGGGAGAAAGCGGGCGCTCATGCCCGGAACTGGTCCTTCATGCTGCGCAATGCGGCAAAGCACGTGTAGCGATCCGCGTCATGCGGAACCCGCGACGCAAGTGCGCGGCGGATCTGAGGAGCATCGATGCGCAGGAACGGGTTGCAGGCGATCTCGTCGGCGAGCAGGGCCGGCACGGTTGGTCGACTCGCCGCGCGCAAGGCCCGGGCCTCCACCGCGCGCGCCGCCAGTGCCGGATTGTCCGGATCAAGATGGAGTGCGAATGCGCAATTGGCTTCGGTGTATTCATGCCCGCAACAAACCTGCGTGCCCGCAGGAAGCGCAGCGAGGCGATCAAGCGAATCCAGCATCTGCCTTGGCGTGCCTTCGAACAGGCGCCCGCAGCCGACACTGAACAGGGTGTCTCCGCTGAACAGCAAATCGTGACCGTGATAGGCGACGTGACTCAAGGTATGTCCGGGAACTGCGATGACCCCGAAACTGCAATCCATCGCGGGGATGCGAACCACATCGCCTTCGCCGATCCTCTGCGTTGCATGCGCGATGCGCGCATCATGCGGGGCAAACACCTCGATCTGCGCATCTCTGCACAACTGCTCGACACCGCCAACATGGTCCGGGTGATGATGGGTGAGCAGGACTGCGCGCAATCGCAGTTGTTCGCGCTCGAGCGCTGCAAGCACGGGCGGGGCTTCGCCGGGATCGACGACGAACGCGTTGGAACATTCGTCTGCAAGCAACCAGATGTAGTTGTCCTGCAGCGCGGGTAGGGGCAGCAATCGAAAACGATTCATGACCCGGACTATAGCCGGGCCCGGGTACGCAAAGGCAAGGGTGGCTGCGTTAGACTCGCCGCTGCCATCGGCGCCCCGATTCGGGGGCTCGTGCCGGAGATCCCATTCAGTGCAGTTCGTTGCCGACAATCTTTTCGCACTTCCCGAAACGCAGAAACTGCTGGCCGACGAATGGTCGGTGGTCCGCCAGCGTGCCGCGCGGGTCGCCGCAGGTCCTGCGCTTTCGCTCAGTCCGTTGCGAAGGGTCGACGAGGCGCTGCTTCCCACGCATTCCCGCATGGTTTGTCTGGATCTCGACGATGCCGGCTGGAGCGGGGATGTTCGTTGTGCGTTGTCATCTCTGCCCATCGAAAGCGAAAGCATCCAGCTGGTCGTCGTCAGGCACATTTTCGAGTTCCTCGACCCTGCGTGCGGAGTCGAGGCGGAGCTCGCGCGTGTCCTGGCGCCTGGAGGGCTCCTGCTTGTATTCGGATTGAATCCGTTGAGTCCGTGGCGGCTCTGGTGCTCGCGGCATGCCAGGTCTGGCATGCGCAGGCCACGTGCGCGCAGTGCGTCGCAGGTGAGGCGATTGCTTGCCAGCGAGAACCTCGATCTGGCGGTCGACGAGTTCGTGGGTGGCGCATGGCCATCGAAACCGGGAACATTGCACGTCGATTCCGGCGCTGGGCACGGTGCCCGCTGGCACGGGGCCTGGCTGCTCTCCGCGCGCAAGCAGCGAGTCGCGGGGCGCCTCGTGCGATTGCCCGGGAACCGACAGCGCAGCGTGATTCAGCCGGGATTCGTGCAGGCGCCAAGCCGGCGAGCGGGACAATGAGTGACGTCGAGTTGTTCACGGATGGGGCATGCCTCGGCAACCCCGGCCCGGGCGGTTGGGCCGCCTTGCTGCGCAGCGCCGGAAACGAGCGTGAACTGCATGGCGGTGAACGCCTGACAACCAACAATCGCATGGAACTGCTCGCCGTCATATCCGGGCTCGAAGCCTTGCGCAAGGCCTGCACGGTCGACGTGACGACCGACTCGCAGTATGTGATGCGCGGCGTCACGGAGTGGATGCCGCGCTGGATCGCCAAGGGCTGGCGCACGGCAGCGGGCGAACCGGTCAAGAATCGTGACCTGTGGGAACGCATGAATTCAGCCTTGTTGCCACACAGCGTGCGCTGGCATTGGGTACGCGGTCACGACGGACATGCGGAGAACGAACGCGTCGATGTGATTGCGCGCAAGGCTGCTGAAGCGGCACGTGACAGTCAGCTGGAGGTGCCGTGAGACAAGTCGTGCTGGATACGGAAACCACGGGTCTCGATGTCAGGAAGGGCCATCGCGTGATCGAGATCGGATGCGTCGAACTGCTTGAGCGCCGATTGAGCGGGCGTACCTTTCATGCCTACCTGAACCCCGATCGGGCGATCGACGAGGGTGCCCGCGCCGTTCACGGGATCGACGACACTTTCCTCGTCGACAAGCCGCGCTTTGGCGATATCGTTGGCGAGTTTCTCGCCTTTGTCGCCGGAGCGGAGATCATCGCGCACAACGCCAGTTTCGACGTCGGCTTCCTTGATGCGGAAATTGCACTGACCCGGAACGGGCACGGATCGTTGCGCGAGCAATCCGCCATCCTCGACACGCTGCAACTGGCGAGGGAGAAATATCCTGGCCAGCAGAACAGCCTCAATGCCTTGTGCAAGCGTCTCGGCATCGACAATCGCCACCGTGAATTGCATGGCGCACTGATCGATGCCCATCTGTTGGCCGACGTCTATCTGGCGATGACCGCAGGGCAGGGCGATCTTGGCCTGGCCGTCGAAATCGAGGAGCACGCGAATGTCCGTGCGGCGAGCAGCGTTGCGCTGGCCGGAATCGCGCTGCGTGTCCAGCGGGCGAGTCCCGCCGAGTTGGAAGCGCATCTGGGGCGGATCGAGTCGATCGATCGGAAAAGCGGTGGTCGCTGCGTCTGGAAGCGCTAGGGCAACGTCGACCCGTCGCTTGGCGGGGGTTTGGATTCGTCGACGGCCGCGGCGGCTACTTCCTGGCGAACGCTTTTTGAGCGAAGTCGCTCAACTCGCGCTTGTTTTGCCGCAGCCGCTCGATTTCGGCGCCCGTCAGCCGTTCGGGAATCGATGAGCGTGTCGGCTTCTCCAGCTCCGGCTGTGGCGGGGTTGCCGTTGATGCGCGCTCGGACTTCATCGCCGCAGCTCCTTTCGGGACAGTCCAACCGGGCGGGCGCGCCGTGCAAGCTTGCGTCGAATGGCTCGTGGGGGGAGTGAGATCGGGGCATCATGTGGTGCATAATCGCGCCGGGGAAGATTGCCCGATCGTGAGTCCGTCCGGATAGCTGCGGGGAGAGGGTTATGAAGCGTTGCGGAACTGTCTTGTTCATCGTGCTGCTGGCTTTGTGCGCTCCGTTGGCGAGTGCCGGAACATCGGCAGTGAGTGCCATCGAATCCCACAAGCACCTTGGCGTGGCCAGCTGCAGCAACAGCGTGTGTCATGGTGCCTCGCAGCCATTCCGCGATTCGAACGTCCTGCAGAACGAATTTGCCGTGTGGCAGGAGTTCGACCCGCACGCCAAGGCCTGGCAGACGCTCGGCAGCGCCGCGTCGAAGGAAATCGGCCGCAAGCTCGGCATCGGTGATCCGGCTTCGGCGAAGATCTGCCTTGATTGCCACGCCGATTCGATCGCGGTCGAGAATCGCGGCGAACGCTTCCAGCTTTCCGATGGCGTCGGTTGCGAGTCCTGCCACGGCGGTTCGGAAATGTGGCTCAACGCCCACGCCGACCGCAGCGTGACACATGCGGACAATCTCAAGAACGGGATGTATCCGACCGATCAACCGGTCGAGCGCGCACGGCTGTGCCTGTCCTGCCACATGGGCACCAGCGACCGGATGATCACGCATCGCATCATGGGTGCGGGACATCCACGCCTGTCTTTCGAACTCGACACATTCACCTGGCTGCATCCGCACTACAAGATCGGTGAAGCGTGGACCAAGCGCAAGGGCGAATGGAACGGCGTTCGCGACTGGGCTGTCGGACAGGGCGTCGCCACTGAGAACCTGCTCGACCTGATCACCGATGAAAAGGCCGGTTGGAAGGGGATCTTCCCGGAACTCGTCCTGTTCGATTGTCATGCCTGCCACAAGCTCATGTCGGGCAGGCAATGGGGGCCACGCCAGGGCACCGGTCTCGGGCCGGGCGTCGTGCGCCTGAATGATTCGAACATGCTCATGTTCCGCCATGTCCTCGCGCCGGTCGACAAGGCTGCCGCTGCCCGCATACTCGAACAGACGCGAGCCCTGCACCGGGCAACGACCGAGAGCCGCGAAGCCACGTTCGCCGCGGCGCGTCGCCTGCGCTCGAGCGTCGAAGGCATGTTGCCGACGGTTGCCGCGTTCAACTACGGAGCGGACAGCCTCGACGCGATCCTTGCCAGCATCGAGGCCGATGCGGAGCGCGGCGAGTATCGGGACTATGCATCGGCCGAGCAGGTTGCCATGGCTGCCCAGTCGGTGGTCGTGGCCTTCGAGAACGATGGCAAGATCGATGGCGAAAAAGCGACCGTGTTGCGCGCCCGCCTCGATGCCCTGTACGCCACGATCAAGAATGAAGATTCGTGGTCGGTGAAGAATTTCAGGACGGCCCTGGCGGCCTTGCGCGCAGCGGCGCCCTGAAAGCAGAAGCGCCGTCAATGACGGCGCTTTTTTCGCTGCTTCGTATTGTTGCCGGCTTCAGCGATTGCGGACGAGGATAACCGTCACGTTGTCCGAGCCGCCGCCATCAAGCGCGGCAAGGATCAGTTGATCGACGCACTCCTGCGCTGACAGTTCGCCACGCGCCAGCAGGGCGGCGATCTCGGCATCGCCGACTTCCTCGGTGAGGCCGTCGCTGCATAGCAGGATCTGCATGCCGGGGCCGAATTCACCACGCACGAGTTCGACCCGCAGCGATTGTGGATCGGTCACGCCAAGCGCCTGGGTAACGACGTTCCGATGCGGATGGTTGCGCGCCTGCTCGGTGGTGATCGCACCCTGATCGATCAGTTCCTGCACATAGGAATGATCCTGGGAAATCTGCTTGAGGGTGCCGTTCCACAGGTAGATCCGGCTGTCGCCGACCCAGGCGATCTCGTATTCGTTCTCGCCGACCAGCCGCATCGTCGCTATCGTCGTGCCCATCGGCAACGCTTCGCTGCGCCGGTTGGAATGGCGGATGATTTCCTCGTCCGCCAGCTGCACGGCACGCACCAGCGGCGTCCCCTTGTTGATCTCGGCGATCAGGGTGTCGCGGGCGATCGCGCTGGCAACTTCGCCATGCTCATGCCCGCCCATGCCGTCGGCGACGAGCCAGACGCCGATGTCGGAATCTGCATAGTAGGTGTCTTCATTGTGCTCGCGACGCAAGCCTACGTGCGAGCTGTGGCCGAATTCGATCATGCGCGGTCGACAAGCCTGTTCTGGAGGTCCCGATAGGATATCGCCCGGGCAGCCAGCCCCTGTGGAGACCGCCCCGCAATACGGCATGATGCCGTGCCCTTCATGCCGCGCGCAAGCGTGTTGCGGGGTTCCAGGGAGTTTGGTGCCGAAGGCGAGAATCGAACTCGCACTCTGTCGCCAGAACCGGATTTTGAGTCCGGCGCGTCTACCAGTTCCGCCACTTCGGCGCGGGGCGCGGAGTATACGCCAGAACAAGGTGCCGTTTTCAAGCCCCCGGCGGCGCAGAGATCGGTTTTCAATGCGTGCGGTCCAGTGACAACTGGCGCTGGTCGCGCTCATACCAGTTGTCGCTGAGCGGACGAAACACCGCGCAGGATGTCATCGCGCCGCGATAGATGTGCAGTGATACGGCAACAGCGTCGTCGCTGGGATTGCGGATCGTGTGGTATTCGTGAGGCGGAATCAGGGATCCGGCTGAACCTGGACCCGCGAGCATCGTGCCGCGGGATTCGAATCGATAGCGTCCCTCGTCGCGTTCGACCAGTTCGTAGGGGGTCACTTCGATCTCGCCGTGCCAGACGCCTTCAACGCACCACATGCCGCAATGGTCGTGGATCGCAGTTCCCTGGCCAGGCCCCCAGGTCATCGCGATGACGCTGTAGCCCAGTTCCTCGCTGCTGTAGATCTCGCGTCGCGCATAGTGGTCGCTGGCTGCCTCGTAGACGCAGTCGGGCAAGCTGACATCGCGCTCCTTCATGAGTCGACAAAGGGTCTGGCGCAGTGCATCGGTGATCGCCGTCGTGCAATCGTTGCGCACGGCTGCATCAAGTGCATCGACGAGTCGACGGGAGCCTGGAAAATCGACGGCGAGCATGATCGGGAGTCCTCCGCAATTCGGGTCGCAAGCACGTCGGGACCCAGTGTTTTCCGGCGCACACGCGTGAGCGGATTCTACAGTGACGCAAGAAACGGTGCGATTGCCCCGCCGAAGCCGGCAATGTCGACGAGGAATGCATCGTGGCCCTGCGGGCTGTCCAGGGCGACGAAGTCGACGTCGGCGCCGCCTCCGCGCAGACCTTCGGCCAGTTCTTCCTGCTGTGACAATGGAAACAGGATATCGGTGCTGACCCCGATCACCAGCGCGCGCTGCAAATGGATCCGGGCAAGACCTGCCGCCGCGCTGCCATTGCCGTACTCCGCCATGTCGAACCAGTCGCTCGCGCGCGAGAGGTACAGGTAACTGTTTGGATCGAAGCTGCGCACGAATCGGCGCGCGTGGCCGGCGAGATAGGATTCAACCTGGAATTCGGCTCCGAACGGTTCATCCTCGCGCTGCTCGGAATCGAGACGGATCCGCGCAAAGCGGCCGACCCACTCCATGGCCGATCGGTAGGTGATGACGCCGAGCTTGCGTGCGATGCTCATGCCGGTGTCGGGATAGTGCGTATCGTCGTAGCGGCCGTGATTCCAGTTCGGATCGAGCCGGATCGCCTCGCGCTGCAGCGAGCGGATCGCGATCGCAAACGGTTGCGCCTGCGCGGCGGTGGAAATGCTGATGTGGGCGCGGGCGCTCGCCGGATGCAGGCTCAGGTAGGCAAGGGCGGTCATTCCACCCATCGAATTTCCGATCAGACAAGCCAACTGTCCGATGCCGAGACCGTGCACGAGTTCGGCTGCCGCGTTGGCGGCATCCTCCAGGCTCAGTTCGGGAAAATCGAGTCGATAGGTGTTGCCGGTTTCGGGATTGGTCGAAGCCGGACCACTCGATCCCTTGCAACTGCCCAGCGTGTTCACGCAGATCACGAACCAGCGATCAGTGTCGATCGGCTTGCCGGGACCCAGCATGTCCTCCCACCAGCCCGATTCGGGATCGTCTGCGCAGGATGCAGCGTGGGCGCTCGGTGACAAGCCGGTCAGGATCATGATCGCGTTGTCTCGCGACGCCGAAAGTTGCCCCCAGGTCTCATACGCGACTCTTGCCCCGTGCAGTTCGCCGCCGCGCTTCATCGCGAACGGCGTGGCAAGTTCGAAATAGCGTCGTGCATCGGTCATCGGTTCGGGCCGGATTGGCGAAGTTCAGCGTGCTGCGGGATGTTCGACGGTCACGGCACGACGCTGTTGATGACAAGGTCGATCGGCTCCGTGCGGTTGACATCGATGCCGCTGGCAAGCACCTGCAGGTCACCGGCCTGCGCAGTCGCGTTGCCACTTTTCGAGATTCGCGCACCGATGACGAGCTTAGGAAACATCGACAGTTTCATCGAAGGCAGCATGCCCATCGAATCGTCGAGCAGCACCGTCTGCGGCAATCCGCCGGCCGGCAGTCGCTGGATCGCCAGCGGCATCGGCGGGCCATTTTCAGCTCGGGCGAACACGAACAGGACCGCATCCGGGCTGAGCTGGCCCTTCAACGCCGGATCGAGGCTGACCTGCACCGTCAATCTTGGCCCGTCTGCGCTTGCCGGCGGCGTTGTCGTCGCCGCAGCGGCGGCGGGGCTGGGAGAGGCCGCCGATGGCGCCGGAGCAGCGCTCGTGATCGCCACTGTCCCGCCCAGAGCCTGCGCTTCGGCAATCTGCGCGCGCACGCTGCGGGCAATGTCGCTGTCGGCTGGAAGCGCCGGCAGCAGGCGATTCCATGCCGTGATCGCAGCGTCGTAGTCCGCCGCCTGGTAATCGCTGATGCCGATCAACCACAACGCGCGCTGATGGTCTGGATCGGCCTTGAGCACGCCTTCGATCAACTGGCGCGCCTCGCCGCTGATGCGCCGACCTTCATTCGCCAGGGCCAATGCCTGTGCGTACTCGACGGTCAGATCATGGTTGTCCGGCATCAAGTCGTAGGCCCGTTTCAGGGCGTCGCGCGATTCGCCGAACTTGCCCATCGACTGGTAGGCGCGACCGAGCAAGGCCCAGCCTTCTGCGTTTTTCGGATCCGATTGCAGTTTGGCAACGAGTCCTGCAATTGCCTGGTCCATGTCCACGCCATGCTCGTCTGCAGACGGTGCGGTGGTCGCTGTGCGAAGCGCAGGATCGAGCGCGGCGGGTTCGCCGTTGAGTCGATAGAGGACGATGGCGCCGACCGGCAGCAGCAGCGCGACAGCGAATGCGGCGCACATCGCGAGGCGACGCGCGCTCGTTGTCGACGGCGTCCCGGCCATGGGTTGCATGCCTGCGCGCTTGGTGCGGTATTCGACCTCGTCGATGACACCGGCGGCAAGAGCATCGTCCAATGCCTTCAGGCGTTTCGGATCGGCGCCCGCCGTGATGTCCGGAATCGCCCGTTGGCGCAGCAGCGGGCGCAAAGGCAAAGCCAGGGCGATGGCGAGCATGGCTGCTGCCACAATCACGAATACGGTCATTACCAGTCATCCTCGGAACTGACAGCAGAAGGCGGGTTGCGCGGCACCGCTGCGCGTCGGCGCACAATGCGGAATACGACAGCGGAGCCGATCACGAGGATCAGCAAGGGGCCGAACCAGAGCAGGAAGGTACTGCCGCGGAGTGGCGGGTTGTACAGGACGAAATCGCTGTAGCGCGCGGTCAGGTAGGTCTTGATCTCGGCATCCGCCTTGCCCTGGCGCATCTGTTCGAACACTTCCTGACGCAGATCCTTGGCCAGGTCGGCGCTCGAGTCGGCGAGGCTTTCGTTCTGGCAGACCAGGCAGCGCAACTGACGCGCAAGGTTCTGGAACCGCTGCTCCTCGGCGCGGTCCTTGAACGGCAGGGCATCGATTGCGCAGGCAATCGCAGGCGTCAGCAAGGCCAGCACAAGCAACAGTGCTCGCAGGAACGACGATCGCGTGCCGTGCATCATTGCACCTCTCCTTTCATCGCGGCGAGTCGCGGCTTCAGCTCGAAAGCGATGACTTCCGGCGTGATCGCACCGATGCGCTTGTAGCGAATGATGCCCTTGCCGTCGACAAGGAAGCTCTCGGGCGCGCCATAAACGCCGAAATCGATCGCGATGCGCCCTTCGCGATCGGCGATCACGACCGAATACGGATCACCGAACTGCTCGAGCCAGCGCTTCGCATCGTCGGGTTCGTCCTTGTAGTTGAAGCCGATGATCGGGATGCCCAGGGCTTCCCTCTCGGCCATCAGCACCGGGTGTTCGTCGCGACAGGCGAAACACCAGCTGGCGAAGACATTGAGCAGGTAGGGTTTGCCATTCAGGTCCTTGCTGCCGAAGCGGCTGTCGGGGTCACCGAGCCGGGGCAGGTCGAATGTCGGCGCCGGCTTTCCGATCAACGGTGACGGCACCTCGTTCATCGAATTGTTGCGCATGTAGGAAATGCCGAAGCCGAGCAGGGCAGCGACCAGCGCGAATCCGGCCAGCGGAACAAAGCGCGTATTCATGCCTGCGCCTCTGCGCCGATTGCAGGTTGAGGCACTGGGGATTTTTCCGGAGCCGGGTTTGCACTGACTCCAAATGCGCGAAAACGGCGATCGGCCGCGGCGACAAAGCCGCCGAGCATCATCAGCAAGGCACCGAGCCAGATCCAGCGCACAAACGGCTTCAGGTAGACGCGTACCGACCAGGCACCGCTGTCTCCGAGCGGCTCGCCGAGCGCAACATACAGATCGCGCGTGAAGCCGGGATCAATGTCCGATTCGGTCTGGATCTGCGAAGTCTTCGTGTACTGGCGTTTCTGCGGATGCATGACAGCGACCACGGCGTCGTTTTTCGTCACCGTGATCGTGCCTTGGTCGGCCTTGAAGTTCGGCCCTTCAACATGTTCGACGCCGTCGAAGCGGAACGTGTAGGCGCCGAGCGTTGCGGTTTCATCCTTGCCGAGGCGAACATCCTTTTCGATGCTCGTTCCTTCGGTCACGAGTACGCCGCAGAGAAACACGGCGAAACCGAAATGGGCCAGGATCATGCCGAGCATTTCCGGCGTGTAGCGGCGACCCGCCGGGGCATTGCGCCAGCGCATCAGTGCATACGAGACGATGCCAAGTCCGACCCAGATCGCGGCGGCAATGCCGGCCACGCCTTTCCACGGCATCGAGTCGGCGATCAGCCATGCGGCGACGCCGGCGATGACGGCGCCAATCAGGGCCGGTCGCAGCATGCGTAGCGCTGCGGCAAAGTTTCCCTGCCGCCATTTGAGGAGCGGTCCGAATGGTATCAGGAGGACCACCGGTGCCATCAGGAGCAAGAACATGACACCGAAATACGGTGGGCCGACCGAGATGCGACCGAGATCGAAGGCTTCGGCAAACAACGGGTAGAGAACGCCGACAAGGACCATCGCTGCGGCGGAAGTGAACAACAGGTTGTTGATCAACAGCATGGTTTCGCGCGAAGCACCAGCGAATGGCTCGCCACCGGCAACCCTCGGTGCGCGCAATGCGAAGATCAGCAGCGACCCACCGACCGTAATTGTGAGGAAGGCAAGGATGAACAAGCCGCGCGCGGGATCGCTGGCGAACGAATGCACCGAGGTCACCACGCCGGAACGCACAAGAAAGGTGCCGAGCAGCGAAAGCGAAAATGCAAAGATGGCCAGCAGCAGGGTCCAGATGCCGAAGCTGCCACGCTTCTCGGTGACCGCCTGGGAATGAATCAGGGCGGTGCCGACCAGCCACGGCATGAAGGACGCATTCTCCACCGGATCCCAGAACCACCAGCCGCCCCAGCCGAGCTCGTAATAGGCCCACCAGCTGCCGAGCGCGATGCCGAGGGTGAGGACGCCCCAGGCCGCATTCGTCCAGGGTCGCGACCAGCGCACCCATTGCTGGTCGAGCTTGCTGCCGAGCAGAGCAGCGATAGCAAAGGCGAAAACCACTGAAAATCCGACAAAGCCCATGTAGAGCATCGGCGGGTGCATGATCATGCCGATGTCCTGCAGCACCGGATTGAGATCGTTTCCATCGGCCAAGGCTGGCAAATGTCGGACGAAGGGGTTCGACGCAACGACGGCGAACAACAGGAATCCGACGCTGACAAAGCCCAGAACGCCCAGTACGCGTGACATGAAATCTTCCGGTAGCCGCCGACTCAGCACGGCAACGGCGATCGTCCAGATATTCAGGATGAGGATCCACAGCAGCAGTGAGCCCTCATGGGCACCCCAAACCGCCGAGAGGCGGTAGTACCAAGGCAACACCAGATTCGAGTTCTGTGCGACATAGGCGACCGAGAAATCCTGGCTGAGAAAAGCCCAGGTCAGCGTGCCGAACGCGAAGGCCACAAACACGAACTGGCCGGCCGCTGCTGGCCTGGCCACGGCCATCAATGCACGGTTGCCGGTGTGCGCTCCGAGGATCGGCAGCACGAACTGAACCAGGCTCAGCATCAGCGCGAGGATGAGGGCGAATTGACCGAGTTCGGGGAGCATGGCGTGGCCTGGTGACAGTGGTGAAGACAACCGATCCTGCGAATGACGCTGCCTTGGGGCGCGTCAGGGCGATGGAACGTCCGCGCTGACGGGCACATCGTGTTTGCGATGCGCGTTCTGCATCGCCTCGGCGACATCGCGCGGCACGTAGTTTTCGTCATGCTTGGCCAGCACTTCGCTGGCGACGAACTTGCCGCCTTGCATCGAACCCGTCGCGATCACCGATTGTTTCTCGCGGAACAGGTCCGGCAGGATGCCTTCGTATTCGACGCGCATGTCGTCATCGCCATCGGTGACGACGAAGGCGACAGTCAATGACTCGCCGCGCTCGATCGAATTTTCCTTGACCATGCCCCCGATGCGGAAACGCGAGTCCGCAGGGGCCTTGCCGGCGATGATCTCGCTTGGCGTGAACAGGTAGGTCATGTTTTCCTGCAGGGCCAAGACGCTCAGCGTCGTCGCGACCGTGACGGCGAGCAGGATCAGCCCGACCTGGATGAAGCGTCGCTTTCGTGTCGGGGTCATGCAGATTTCTCCTGGCGCTTCCGTTGACGTTTGAGACGACCACCGAGATCGGTGATGACGCGCTGGCGGCGCAGGCGCGGGGCCAGGAAGTCGATCAGCAAGGCCACGACGAAAATCGCATACGAAGACCACACGTAGGCGCCATAGCCACCCATCGCGAGGAAGTCAGTCATGCGCGGCTCCCGGCCCGAGCACTGCTGACCGCGCCCAATCCTTGCCGGATTCGAGTTCGAGCAGGCTCACGCGGGCACGTGCGAAGACGCTGGCGAAGAACCAGACGTGCGTCGCCAGGGCGAGCAGCAGCAGTGGCCAGAGCATGCTCGAATCGATACGCGAGGGCCCCAGCAAGCGCACCGTCGAGCCTTGATGCAGGGTGTTCCACCAGGTGACCGAGAAATGCACGATCGGCACATTGACGATGCCTACCAGGGCGAGGAACGCTGCCGCGCGCGCCGCCTGCCGGCGATCCTCGATCGCATTGTAAAGTCCAATGACGCCGACATAGAGGAACAGCAGGACCAGTTCGGAAGTGAGTCGCGCATCCCAGGTCCACCATGTTCCCCACATCGGCTTGCCCCAGATCGATCCGGTCGCGAGCGTGATCGCGGTGAACACGGCACCGATCGGCGCGCTCGCCATCGCGAGGATCTCGGAAATCTTGATCCGCCAGACCAGGGCGATGAAGGCATTGATCGCCATGAAGAAATACGCGAACAGGCTCATCCACGCACACGGCACATGTACGAAGATGATCCGATAGGCATCGCTTTGCTGGTAGTCGGCGGGAGCCAGCACGAGTCCGCCGTAGAGGCCGATGAATCCGATCAATGTGGCGGACGCATACAGCCACGGACTCAGCCGAGCGGTCACGCGATGGAAAATCGGTGGGGAGCCGAATTGGTGGAACCAGAGGGTCAGGGTGTTCATCAGGTGATCGAGATCCGCAACGCTGCCGCGCAAGCCATCGGTGCAAGCACCAGGGCCAGGGCCAGGGCCGCACCGAGCCAGAGCAGGGGAGCAAGAAACGGCAAGCCTGCCTGAGCCGCATTGCAGGCGCCCGCAGCGAAGATCAGCACAGGCACGTACAGCGGCAATACCAGCAGGGCGAGCAGCATACCAGAGCGTCGCATGCCGACGGTCAGGGCGACGCACACGGCGCCGAGCAGACTCAGCAATGGGGTCGCAAGGGCCAATGCCACGAGCAGGACCGGCAGGACAGACCTCGGCAGATGCAGCATTTCCGCAAGCAGCGGTGCGACCACGATCAGCGGCAGTGCCGTCGTCAGCCAGTGCACGATGATCCGACTGGCGAGCAGCAGGGAGAGAGGATGCGGGGACAACACAAGTTGCTCAAGGGTGCCGTCTTCGTGATCGCTGCGGAAAAGGTTGTCGAGGGCAAGCATCCCGGCGAGCAGGATCGCAACAAGAAGGATGCCTGCGGCAATGCGGGCGAGCTGGTTCGGCTCGGGGCCAAGCGCAAGCGGAAACATCACGACGACGATCATCGCGAACATGGCCGGGTTCAGCGCGTCGCCGCGGCGTCGCCAGGTCAGGACGAGGTCGCGCCGGATCAGCGCGGCACAGGCGGACGCCGTCGTGCCATACCTCATGCCACCGACCTCAGCGGCAGGCGGCGCGGTGCGCCGGTCGTGAACGCATACGCTCCGTGGGAGGTGATCAGGGCGGCGCCGCCGCGTCGCGCATGCGCATCGAGCAGGCGATTGACGAGGTCGATGCCTTCCTTGTCGAGATTGGCGTACGGCTCGTCGAGCAACCACAGCGCGGCGGGTACGAGCAGCAGGCGGGCCAGTGCGACACGCTTCTTCTGCCCGGCGGAAAGCTGCCGGATCGCGACGTCTTCATAGCCTTCCAGGCCGACGCTGGCGAGCGCGAGAGCCGGCGTGATCCCCGGGCGCAGGCCGAACACGCCGATCGTGAAATCAAGATTCTCGATTGCGGACAGGTCGGACTTGAGCCCGGGCAGGTGACCCATCAGGGCAACCTGATGCGAAAGCCGCGCGAGGGTCAGCTCCTCGCCGTCGAGAAGGATGTTGCCTGTGGCCGGTTCAAGCAGGCCCGATAGCACCTTGAGCAGGGTCGTCTTGCCCGAGCCATTGTCGCCTTCGATCAACACGACTTCGCCGCGGTGGAGCATGAAGTCGAGTGGGCCGAAAATCGACTCGTCATTGCGGGCATACGACAGCCCACGGGCGTGCAACAGGGGGACAGGGGTTTCGCCTTCGACATGAACCATGGGCTGGACAAGTGTCTCGTCAACGTGAATGGAAGGTCCGGATCCCTTCCGATCGGTAATTGTAAGGGACATCGACGCTCGTCGAGACGACTGCGACATTCCATTCCTTGCCGCTTCCGCTGGACTGCCGATCCGGCCCACCGTGCTGAACGCGGAGCAGGGAACGCGCGAATCAGCCGCGCAAATGCAAAATGTCAGCAAGTTGGGGTGCAGGTGTAGAATCGGCGAGACCGGAGGACCGGAAGGCGACCTGATGATGTCTGCAGCATTGCCACGTGACGAATCGAAACGACTCATGCGCTTGCGCCAGCTGGAGGTGCTCGATACCGCCGCCGAGCCGCTGTTCGATTCCCTGACCCGCACGGCGAGCCTGGTCTGCGATGCTCCGATCGCGCTGATCAGCCTGATCGATGCCGGCCGGCAGTGGTTCAAGTCGAATGTCGGATTGGAAGGCTATAGCGAGACCCCGCGGGATATTGCGTTCTGCGCCCATGCGATCCTGCAGGCCGGTGTCATGGAAGTGCCGGATGCCGCCATCGATGAGCGATTTGCGCAGAATCCGCTGGTGACCGGGCAACCGGGAATACGTTTCTATGCAGGTGCTCCGATCACGTTGAGCGACGGTCTGCGCATCGGAACACTGTGCGTGATCGACCGGCGTGCACGCCAACTCGACAATCGCCAGCGGCAGGCGCTTGCTGCGCTTGCCGATGGCGTGGCGAATGCGCTTGAGCAGCGCCTGGTTGCGCTTGATCGGACGGCGGCACATCAACGGCAGGTCGAGATCGAGCAACTGGCCGCCGAAGACAGGATGCGCCTGTCGGGCATCATCGAGGCGACGCGGGCCGGAACCTGGGAATGGGATGTCCGCACCGGCGATCTGCGGCTCAATGAATACTGGGCGGAATTGATCGGGTTCCCCCTTGAGGAATTGCAGCCGACCACTCTCGAGACGTGGCAACTGCATGCCGATCCGGCCGACTGGAGCAGGATCGTCGCGGAACTCAAGGCGCATCTCGAGGGCCGCACCTCGATTCTGGACTGCGAGCTGCGCATGATCCACCGGGACGGTCGGCCGGTATGGGTCAATTGCCGAGGGCGGATCATCAGTCGTTCCTCCGACGGCAGTCCGCTCCTCGTCTGCGGTGTCATTGTCGACAATTCCGTGCGCAAGGAGGCCGAGGAGCGTCTGCGTGACAGCGAAGCGTTCCTTGACCGCACCGGCTGGCTGGCCGGCGTCGGCGGCTGGGAGGTCGATCTCGAAACCCGCGAATTCACGTTCTCGGATCAGACTTGCCGGATCCATGAAGTTGCGCCTGGCTATCGTCCCGGGATGGACGAAGCCCTCAGCTACTATCCTCCCGAAGCACGGCTGAAAATCGAGGCGGCCGTGCGCAAGGCGGCAATCCACGGCAATGACTGGGATCTGGACCTGCCGTTCGTTACAGCGAAGGGTCGACATATCTGGGTGCGGGTCATGGGCACCGTCGAATATGTCGACGGCAAGCCGCGCTGGCTGATCGGTGCCTTTCAGGAAACCACGATACGCCGACAGGCCATGCAGGCGCTCGAGCTCAGCGAAGGACGCTTTCGCAAATTGTTCGAGCACAGCCTCGGATTGATCTGCACGCATGATCTGGCCGGGAACATAATATCGATCAACCCAGCTGCCGCACATGCGCTGGACTACTCGGTGGCCGATGTCATGGGACGTCCGTTCAAGGAGTTCGTTCCCCCTTCGCAACACGAAAAGTTCGATCGCTATCTGCGCAGAATCCTCGCCAACCGGACCGACTCCGGCATCGTCCAGATGATTGCGCGGGACGGCAGCATCCATACCTGGCAGTACAGGAATATCGTCGATGACGAGGGCGACGAGCCCTACGTGATCGGCTATTCGCAAGACATCACCGAGCGCCTGGGTTACGAGAGCCGACTGCGCGAGTTGAGCGTACGCGATCCGCTGACCGGTTGCTTCAACCGGCGTTTCCTCGACGAAATCGAGACTGGCCCTGATGCCCAGTCGTTGCTCGGCTGCATCGCCATCGATCTTGACCGGTTCAAGTTGATCAACGATACCTACGGACATCAGCGCGGCGACGAAGTACTGAAGGGCATGGGCCTCTTTCTCAATCGTCACATTCGCGAAGGCGACGCGGTTGTCCGCACGGGCGGCGACGAATTTCTGATCCTGCTGAGGAATGCTGGAAAATCGGCTACGTGCCGCGTCGTCGAGGCGCTCGAGGCCGCGCGCAACGAAGCTCCGATCGCATTCACGCTCGGTCATGCGATACGCAAGCCCCCGATGAGCCTCGATGAAGCGCTCGCCGCAGCCGATCGGTGCCTCTACGAAGTCCGCCGCGTGGCCCGTGGCGAGTAATGTGGGCGGCGGGGAACAGGTTGCGCGACTGCGGCATGAGCACCAGTCGCCTGGCTTCCCTCCCGGACCGGAATGCATCGATCTCGCGCACTGCGACCGAGGTCTGAGATGATCACCGGATCCCATTCGCACGGTGAACAACCTGGTGCCTGACTCCTATTTCGTGCTGACGGCCGGCATCTTTGTCCTCGGCCTGATCGTTGGTGCCTTGATCCTGGCCTGGTTCGCACGGCGCTGGGCGCAAGTGGCGGCAGCCGACGCGGTTTTGCGCCGCGAACCCGAGATCTCGACGCTGCGCGAACAGCGCGCGGCTTTCGAGCGCCAATGGACGGACCTGAAAAGGCAGTTCGAGGCGCTCACGACCGAGCGTGCCATGCTTGAGCAACGCGTCCACGCCGCCGGCGCGCAGGCGGCCGAGCGCAAATCCGAAATCGATTCGCTGGCCCGTCAACTGGCCGACCTGCAATCCCGGCACGATGCCGGCAACCGCGAACATCTGATCCTGACCAGTCAGCACGCCGCGCTCAAGGCGAGCGCGCACGAACAAGCCGAGGCGGCGCGTGGGAAACTGGCCTTGCTCGACCAGGCCGAACAGCGCCTCCGCGAATCGTTCCAGAATCTGGCCAACCAGATCCTCGACGCGAAAGCGGAGCGCTTCAAGGAGCAGAATGCCGAACATCTGGGTGGCCTGCTTGATCCGTTGAAGGTGCAGCTCAGGGAGTTCCGCGAGGCAGTCACCCAGACGCACGCCAACGAACAACGCGAGCGCGGCATGCTCGTGCAGGAGATCCGCTCGCTGAAGGATCTCAACCAGCAGATCAGCCAGGATGCAGTCAACCTGACCCGGGCGCTAAAGGGCGACTCGCGTGCCCAGGGCGCCTGGGGGGAAATGGTCCTTGAACGCGTGCTCGAAGCTTCCGGCCTGCAGGCCGGCCGTGAATACGATACCCAGGAAAGTTTCGAAGGCGCGGACGGGTCGCGTCAGCGCCCCGATGTGATCGTGCATCTTCCCGAGAACAAGGATGTCGTCATCGATGCCAAGGTCTCGCTGCTTGCGTGGGAGCGATCGGTCACGCTCGACGACGAAGCGGAACGGCAGGCCGCCCTGCGCGAGCATCTGGCTTCCCTGCGTCGTCACATCGATGGACTCGCCGGCAGGAACTACAGCGATATCCCGGGCATGCGCACGCTCGATTTCGTGCTTCTGTTCGTGCCGGTCGAAGCCGCTTTCATCGAGGCGGTGCGGGCGGATGGCGGACTCTATGGCTACGCGCTGGAGCGCAAGATCTCGCTGGTCAGTCCGAGTACGCTGCTGGCGACCCTGCGCACGATTGCCTATCTGTGGCGCATCGAAAGCCGCAACAGCAATGCCATCGAGATTGCCCGTCGCGCCGCCAACCTGCACGACAATTTCGTCTCGCTGATCAACGAGCTCGAGGCACTGGGTTCGCAACTCGACAAGGCGCAGGGCGCCCATTCGAGCGTATTGCGTCGCTTGACCGAGGGCGGCAAGGGCAGTGTGATCCTGCAGGTCCGGAGCCTCGCCGAGATGGGCGCGCCTGCCAAGAAGTCATTGCCGCGAGGCCTGGTCGACGCCGCAGGAGCGGTTGGCGACGAGGGGGGCGACGAGCCGCCCTCGAATGACACCACCGGTGCGCTGGACGATCAAGCGCGTTAGGGCTTGTTCCTCTTCCCCGAGGTGATTCCATGGTTCGGCGGGAAACGAGGGCGACCCATCGGTACTGGCTGGCTCCGGCTGGAATGGGTCGCAGGGCAACCCGCTGGTCCGCCGGAGCCAGGGCTATCAGCGATTGATCGCGTCTTCCTTGAATTCCGGCATTTCCGGCCCGCTCAGTTGGTCTTCGCCCTTGTTCAGCCGCGAGTTGCGCATGCCGTAGACGAAGTAGAGCGCGATGGCACCAAGGGCATACCAGCCGAAGAAGATCAGCACGCGGGTCTCGACCGTGAAGATCAGCGCAAAACAGGCGACGATGCCGAACGCCGGCAGGATCGGATACAGCGGAACACGAAAGCCACGCGCAATGTCCGGGTGCGTGGTGCGCAGCCAGATGACCGACAGGCAGACGATTCCGAAGGCGGCCAAGGTGCCCACCGAGGTCATGTCGCCGAGTGTATTGATGTCGAAGAACGCGGCGGCAACAGCCGTCAGCAGGGCGACGAGGATCGTGTTGATCCAGGGCGTACGGAACCTCGGATGCACGGTGGCGAACATCTTCGGCAGCAGTCCGTCACGCGCCATGGTGTAGAAGATTCGCGTCTGGCCATACATCAGCACGAGGACGACGGAAGTCAGGCCGATGATCGCGCCGGCCTTGATGATCTTCGCGAACCAGCCCCATTGCGGACCGAGCGCATCGACTGCGACAGCCACCGGATCGGGAACGTTGAGTGACTTGTAGTTGACGACCAGGGTCATCACGATCGACACGAGGATGTACAGGATCGTGCAAACCACGAGCGACCCGATGATGCCGATCGGCATGTCCTTCTTCGGGTTCTTTGCTTCCTGCCCGGCGGTCGACACGGCCTCGAAGCCGATATAGGCGAAGAAGACGATCGAGGCGGCACGGAAAATGCCGCTCCAGCCGAATTCGCCATCGGCACCTGTCGCTTCGGGAATGAACGGATCCCAGTTGGCCTTGAGCGTGTCGATGTGCTGGATGACGTACCAGCCGACGATCAGGATGAACGCAACGATGACGGTCATCTTGATCGCAACGATGACGTTGTTGACCTTGGCGCTCTCGGAGACGCCGAATACGAGCAGTGCTCCAAGGGCCACGCAGATGAGGAAGGCGGGCAGGTTGAACAGTGAGGTCATCGGACTGCCGTCCGCGGCCAGCACCGCGACGCCATCCCTGAGGATCGGATGTCCGGACGGGCCGGTCAGTTCGAGCGGTATGACGATCCCGTAGTCACCGAGCAGGCTGACCACATAGCCGGACCAGCCCACGGCCACCACGGACGCGGCCAGTCCGTATTCAAGGAGGAGCAGGGCGCCCATGATCCATGCGGCGAATTCGCCGACTGTCGTGTAGCTGTAGGTGTAAGCCGACCCCGAAACAGGGAGGGTCGAGGACAATTCCGCGTAGCAAAGTCCGGCCAGGGCGCAGACGATGCCGGCGACGAGGAAGGAGAGCAGGACGGCGGGACCCGCGTGCAACGCGGCCGCGTTGCCGGTGCGCACGAAGATACCCGCGCCGATGATGCAGCCGATGCCGAGAAACACGAGATTCCATGGTCCGAGTGTCCGCTTGAGCGGACTGCTCTCTGTCTCGCGCTGCACCTGTTCGACGGTCTTGCGAATAAGCAGGCGCTGCATGAGGCCCCGGTTAGGTATGCTGGACATCAATCATTCCCCTGGTGGTAGGTCGGGCATCGGGAGTCTGTTCATTTCCCTTGTCGGCGAAGTCAGGCAGTCGGGCGAGCCGTCGATTCTGCCGTCGTGAACCGAGTAACCTTATCCGCAGGCTGCGGCAGAAACAAGCATTGACCGAGCCGGGAGGCGGTCGATGTCGGCAGCGGCCGTCGAGGCAAAGGGCCGGATTTTGGGAGGTGCGGGGATGGCCGATACGCTCGCCGATGCATTGGCGCACTATCAATGGGCATGGCCTGGCGAAATCGCGAAGATCGCGGAATTTCAAGCCCTGCTGGACGAACCCACGGAGCGAACAGGCCTCGCCTTCACGCGCGCCCGGCTCGAAGGACACTTCACCGCCTCCGCCTGGCTGGTCAGCTCTGATCTCCAGCGTGTCCTGTTGACCCATCACCGCAAGCTCGACCGATGGCTGCAGCTCGGCGGGCATGCGGATGGGGATATCCAGCTGGCGCGTGTAGCCCTGCGCGAGGCTGAGGAAGAATCCGGTTTGACCGGTCTCGAAGGCGAGTCGCAGATCTTCGACCTCGATCGCCACTGGATTCCTGAACGGGCCGAGGAGCCAGGACACTGGCACTTCGACGTGCGCTATGTCGTGCGCGCCACGGCAAGCGAGGCGTATGTCGTGAGTGCGGAATCGCACGCGCTTGCGTGGCGGGATATCGGCGGTATCGCCGCCGATGCCGATGCCGATCCGTCGCTGCAACGCATGGCCCGGCGCTGGCTGGAACGCTGGCGGAGCGAATAGGCCGGAGCCTGGAATGGTTGGAGCCTGGAATGGCTGACGGAGAATCCGGAATGGAAAAGGCGCAGGCGAAACAAGCGTGCCGACCGGCAATCCAGCGCTGCCGAAAAGCTACCTTGCGCCATCCCGATTCTCCGCTCCCGGCTTCCTGCGCTCAGGCCCTGCCGCCGAACTCCCCGGTCACCGTGCTGACATGGATCTTCTCGCCGGTGCGGACGTATTCCGGAACCTGGATCTCGATGCCCGTCGAGAGCTTGGCCGGCTTGGGTCGTTTCGTTGCGGTCGCGCCCTTCATTTCCGGAGCCGTATCGATCACTTCGAGGATGACCGATGGCGGCAACTGCACGGCGACAGGCGCGTCGTCGATGATCTGCACGTAGCAACCCTCGATGCCGTCGACGATGTAGCCGGCAGCGTCGCCGACGACATCCGCGTCGAGCGTGTACTGGGTGTAGTCCTCGCTGTCCATGAAGACGAAGGCATCGCCATCCTTGTAGGAGAAGCTGACCGCACGACGGCTGACTTCGGTTTCCTTGATCTCGTCTTCGGAACGCAGTGAAAGATCGCATTTCACGCCGCCGGGCACGCTGTACATGATGAAACGGAACGTGACGTTGCCGCTGCGACCCTGCGCGGAGCTGCGTTCGATGTCGCGGATCTGATAGACCTTGCCTTCGTGTTCGACAACGTTGCCGCGTTTTACTTCGGATGCTTTCATGGTTGGGAACCGGGATTGGGAACTGGTGATGGGGGAATGGGCTCAAGCGGGCATTCGGAAAGCAGGTTGCTTCGATGAAGCGGAGTTCTCGGGGGCCACACTGCGAACCTCCAATGCAGAATCCCGGCTATTTCGGCGCGAGGCGCACGGCGCCATCCAGGCGGATCGTTTCGCCATTGAGGTAGCGATTGCCGAGGATGTGCGCGACGAGTTCGGCAAACTCCCTCGATGTGCCGAGACGGGACGGGAACGGGATCGACGCGCTGAGTGATTCCTGCACGCTGTCCGGCATGCCATCGACCATCGGAGTCCAGAAAATGCCGGGCGCGATCGTCATCACGCGGATGCCGAAACGCGCGAGTTCACGCGCCATTGGCAAGGTCATGCCGACGACGCCGCCCTTCGACGCCGAATAGGCGGCCTGGCCGATCTGCCCTTCGAAAGCGGCGACCGAGGCGGTATTGATGATGACGCCACGCTCGCCGTCCTCGGCTGGATCGTTGTTCTGCATCAGCTCGGCAGCGGCCTTCGCGACATTGAACGATCCGACCAGGTTGACCATCACGGTAGTGGCAAAGGTCTTCAGCGGCATCGCGCCATCGCGGCCGAGCATGCGTCCGGCACCCAGGATGCCGGCACAGCTGACCACGACATTGAGTCCCCCGCAGAAGGCCGCGGCGGCGGCGACATTCGTGCGCACGCCGTCTTCGTCGGTGACGTCAGTGCGCAGGTAGAGAGCCTTGTCGGCGCCGAGTGCGGCGACGGCCTGGGCGCCCTTGTCGTCGTTGACGTCAAACAGGGCGACCTTGCCGCCCTGCGCGACCACGTGTTCGGCGACACTCAGGCCGAGTCCGGAGACACCGCCGGTGATGATGGCCTTGACGTTTTCGAGTCGCATGTTTCCTCCCATGGCGCGTGCGACAGTCAGCGACGCGCAAAGACGCCGATTCTACAAGGAATGCCCTAAAGCGTGAGCCGGCTTTCGAAGTGCCGCGGTTCGCCACTGAGTGGGTCGTCGAAGGCCAGTGCCCGCGCCAGCAGCTTGAGTGGACGCTCGTGGTCGTCTTCCTGCTGCGCAGCCGGCTCCGGGTAGAACGGATCATTGACGATGGCTGCGCCCAGGGCGGCCATGTGCACGCGCAACTGGTGCTTTCGTCCCGACAAGGGGTGCAGCGCATAGCGCCAACCGGCCTTGGTGCGATCAATCACGTCGATTCGCGATTCGCTGTTGGCAGGTCCGGTGACTTCCTGCATGACGAAGAAAGGCTCGCCACGAACGATGCGCGACCTGCGCACAAGCGGAAAAGCGAGTTCGGGCAGCGCCGGAGCGATCGCTTCATAGCCCTTGGTGATACGTCGCTCGCGAAACAGCGCCTGATAGCGACCCCGCGTCGCGGGGTTGGCCGAAAACATCACGAGGCCGGCGGTTCCGCGATCAATGCGGTGCAGCGGCACCAGATTGTCGTTGCCCAGCGTGCGTGTCAGGCGACGCAGCAGGGTCTCCTCGACAAAGCGGCCTGCGGGCGTGACAGCGAGAAAATGCGGCTTGTCCGCGATGACAATTTCCTTGTCGGCGTGGACGATGCGCGCCTCGAACGGGATGCGCGCTTCGTCGGCGACTTCGCGAAAATAGTGGACCGTCAGTCCCTCCCGGTAGGCATGATCGGCGTCGATAGGCGTGCCATTTCGATCGAGGATGCGGCCGCGTTCGAATCGATCCAGCCATTGGGCACGCGGAATCGCGCTGAAGTGCGCACACAGGCAATCGAGCACGCTGGGCCATGGGCCGTGCGGAAGTCTCAGCGTGCTGGCATCGGACGGAATCATCGAACGCAAGTATCCGTTCATTGCGCCACGCATGCGAACTTCGTCCGAATGCCCTTAAGATGCGACTCGTGCGCCGCCACTGTGGCCCAAGGCTCACCTTGGCGTCCTTCCATCCTGCGAGAACACGCGACATGGCGGTACTTCTGCTCAATCTGCGCCACGTTCCAGACGACGAGGTCGAGGAAGTTCGCGCCCTGCTCGAGAGTCATGGAATAGCGTTCTACGAAACCGAGCCGAATCGCTGGGGTATCTCGGCCGGCGCGATCTGGGTTGCCAATGACCAGGATGCGGCGCCGGCGAAGGAATTGATGGCGACCTATCAGGCAGAGCGCAAGGCGGTCGCGCAGGCCGAACATCAGAAGGCGATCCAGGAAGGCAAGGTGCCGTCCTTGTGGGAGCAGATGCGCAGGCAGCCCTTGCAACTGCTGGTGATGTTTGGCGGTATCGCAATCCTGGTTGCGCTCAGCCTCTGGCCCTTGTTGCTGGCAGCCCGCTGAAATCCGCGAATCCGCAGCATTCGGGCCGCGGATCCGTTCGACCGGCTGGCGCGCGACCTTACGCGGCGCCGATGAAGTCCGGTTTGCCGAGTTCGACACCGTTGTGGCGAAGGATGTCGTAGGCAGTCGCAGTATGGAAAAACACGTTCGGGATCGCGAAATGCAGCAGATAGGGTTGACCGGCAAACTGCCGCTCCGTGCCGCCGATCGTCAACGCGATGGTTTTCTCTTCGCTGCCATCGACCTGTGCGGGCGTGATCGAGTTGAGGAAGTCGATGGTCTTCTGGATGCGCGTCTGCATCTCGTCGAAACTGGCTTCTGTGTCCTCGTGGACCGGACGCTCGACACCGGCGAGGCGCGCCGCCGCTCCCTTGGCCATGTCCGTGGCGATCTGGATCTGGCGCGAAAGCGGGAACATGTTCGGGTAGAGGCGTGCAGCGAGCAGCACGCCGGGGTCGATCTTGTGCTGCGCGGCGTGGGCGGCAGCCTTGCCGAGGACATGCGAGAGATTGCCAAGCGCGCGCACAAACACGGGAATGGAAGCCTGGTACATCGAAATGCTCATTGCTGACTCCATGATGCGGTTGGAATGAAAGGGCCAGCGACATCGCTTCCGGGAGGCAGGATCGCGGGTCGTCCAACTGTGGAGACAATCCGGCGACATGCAAGGGCGGGTCGATCCGGTGTGTCGACGTGCGATCATGGTGCATGAACGCATTCTCGACGCTTCCACTCGATCCGCAGCTGCTCAGCGCGCTGTCGGCGCTCGACTACAACGAAATGACCCCCGTGCAGGCGCTCAGCCTGCCCCCGATGCTCGACCAGAAGGACGTGATTGCGCAGGCTCCGACCGGCAGCGGCAAGACTGCGGCATTCGGGCTCGGCATCATCGCGCGACTCGATCCGGCACTGGCTGTCGTGCAGGCGCTCGTGCTGTGCCCGACACGCGAGCTCGCCGATCAGGTCAGCAAGGAAATTCGCCGGCTCGCGAGTTTCGTGCCCAACGTCAAGCTGCTGACCCTGTGTGGCGGTATTCCGCTACGCCCGCAACTGGCCTCGCTGGTCCATCCGCCCCATGTCGTCGTCGGCACGCCGGGGCGCATCCAGGAACTGATCGACCAGGGCGCGTTGTCGCTCGACGATATCCGCGTGTTCGTTCTCGATGAAGTCGATCGCATGCTCGACATGGGTTTTCAGGAGGCGATCACGAGCCTGCTCAAGCAGAGCCCGACATCACGCCAGACCCTGCTGTTTTCGGCGACGATTCCCGACGAGATCCGCAAGCTCAGCCGCAGCCTGCAGCGCGATCCGGTGGAAGTCGCGACCGCTGACGGCGCGGATCTGCCCGAGATTGAACAGCAATTCCACGAAGTGGACGGGACCCGCCGCTTCGATGCGTTGCTGCGGGTGTTAACGACGTATCGTCCGGAATCGACGCTGATCTTCTGCAATACGCGTCGCGATACCCAGGATCTGGCCGATGGCCTGGCCCAGCGCGGATTTTCCGCGCTTGCCCTGCACGGTGACCTTGAACAACGCGATCGCGACGAAGTGCTCATGCGTTTTTCCAATCGCAGTTGCGCGATCCTCGTCGCCACCGATGTCGCGGCACGCGGCCTCGACATCGATGACCTTCCCGCCGTGGTCAACTGGGAGTTGTCGACTGATCCGGACGTGCACGTGCATCGGATCGGTCGTACCGGCCGGGCTGGGCGCAAGGGCCAGGCCTGGAGTCTGGTGGCGGCAGCGGAGATGCCGCGTGTCGCACCGATCGAAGCGCGCACCGGCCTGTCAGTGCGCTGGTCGAAGCTTCCTTCGATGGGCGGATCCGGCGAGCCGATTCTCGCCGTGATGAGTACGCTCTGCATCGACGGGGGGCGTCAGGAGAAGGTGCGGGCCGGCGATATCCTCGGTGCCCTGACCGGCGATGCAGGTATCGTCAGCACGGCCGTCGGCAAGATCGGCATCTTTGCCACGCGCTCCTATGTCGCGATTCGGCGCGATCAGGCGGCTACCGCGCTCAAGCGACTGCGCGATGGCAAGATCAAGGGGCGCAAGTTCCGCGTCCGGGCAGTCGATTGACCGCGCTGCGGGCGGCCTGGTCGATCAGCGCAGCATCTGCCAACTGATGTAGCCCAGCGCAAACGCCAGGGCAAGCAGGAGGATCGCGATCGCATTCAGTTGGCGACCCACCGAGAGCGCCGCCGTATCGCGGCGTATTGGCGTATCGCGGATCACGCGCGTTCCGGGAAGCGGCCACTGCCGCAGATTCCTGATCCGCGATGCCTTGTGCGCGGCATGCCAGGCAAGCAGGGCGAGACAAAGTGCGCTGCCGGTCAGCGCCACGCCGATCATGCGACGCAGGCGGAAGATCAGCAGATCGTTGCCTGGGGCCGTGCCGAGATCGAGCAACCAGTAGTGGAAGCAGATCATCGCAACGATCGCAAGAATCGCCGCGAGGCCCAGCACGGCAAAGGTTTGGCGGCGCAGGCGTTGATCTGCGGGAAGCATGCCGTCGCTCAAGGTTCTCTCCCTCGCCTGATTCGAACAGCATAGCGATGTCAGTGCGGAATCGGGCCGCCGTATATCGCCGAATCACTGCGCCGGTCTATCCTTGGGCGCATGAAGATGCCCATTCCGCTCGTATCGCTGCTCATCGCGCTGTCAGTCGCGCTCGTTGCCTGCCAGAGCAACCCAACGCGCAGCGCCGCCGCGGACCCGGCCGCCAGTGGCCAGCGGATCTGGTTCGATGGTCTCTATGACAACAATGAGCAGGCCGCCCAGACTGGCGCCTCGGGCGCACCACGCGTGCAGTTCGAAATCACGCCGCTGCACCTGCCGGGATGGTACGCATGGAACGTGCGTCTGATCGGCGGTGCCGGAGTTTCCGCCACATGGGCGATGCAGTCATTCAAGTCGATCAACGGCAGTCTGACCATGACGCCGTATCGATCGATCACGCCGGATCCAGCGTTTGGCAAGGCGTTCGACCCGGAAAAGTGGATAGCCCTCGACGGCTGCGCGCTGCATGGCAGCGCGGTGGCCGATGGACTCAAGGTTGCTGCCAGTCTCGCCAGTTGTTCGACCCTTGCTCCCGGCATCGGCACGTCGGCGGCCCTGCTGCCGCTGTCGATCGAGCATGATGGTGAATCGTTGCGGGTGCGCCTGTACGCGGACCAGGCGCGTGGACCCGATGCGCGTGCCGATGCGCGAAAGGTGGTTTGGTACTCCGGCTGGGCCGCGATCAACGGAGCCGGCCCGAACGCCAAGCCGGAGGGTACGGACTGGCACATGAGCCGCGACCTGCACATCGGCAATGAAGGCGGCGTTGCGAGTCTGAAGTGGCGCGATGGCCAGGGTTCCGGGTATTCGCTGAAGCTCGAACGGGCGACTTACCGTGATGGCAATGTGCCGGTGTTGAAGCTGTCGGTGATCGAGGATGCCAGCCGACACGCGATCGCCTATGCGTGGGCCAACCCTGAAGCGACCCGGATCGGAATCAATCTCGGCTGGGTACAGGTCGGCCTCGATGTCGCTCCCGCGCTTCCGGCGCGTTGACCATGTCCGGTCCGGTCGACGACGCACCGCTTGCCTGGCACGAGTTTGAACGTGTCGTCATGATCGCCGGAACGGTGACACGCGTCGAAGTGTTTGCCGAGGCGCGCAAACCGGCGTTCAAGGTCTGGGTGGATTTCGGCCCCCATGGCGAACGCAAGACCAGCGCCCAGATCGCCGCCCTGTATTCACCCGACGATCTGGTCGGTCGCCAGATCGTCGGCGTGATCAATTTTCCCGAGAAGCAGATCGGCCCGTTCCGCTCACAGTTCCTGCTGACCGGCTTTCAAACCGAGGCTGGCGTCGTCATCACGACGATCGAGCGACCGGTCCCGAACGGCACGCGTCTGACCTGACTGTCTCAAAGCGCCTCGAAGATTCCCGCTGCGCCCATGCCGGTGCCGATGCACATCGTCACCATGCCGTATTTCTGCTGGCGTCGGCGCAGACCGTGGATCAGGGTGGCTGCACGCACGGCGCCAGTCGCGCCGAGCGGGTGACCAAGCGCAATCGCACCGCCGAGCGGATTGACCTTGCCCGCATCGAGGCCGAGATCGCAGATCACGGCCAGTGCCTGCGCGGCAAAGGCTTCGTTGAGTTCGATCCAGTCGATCTGTTCCCGGCTCAGTCCCGCCAGCTTCAAGGCCTTGGGAATGGCGGCGATCGGACCGATACCCATCACCTCGGGGCGCACGCCGGCGACCGCGAACGAGACGAAGCGGGCGATCGGGGTCAGGTTGTATTCCCTGATTGCCTTTTCGCTGGCCAGCACCAGTGCGCCGGCACCATCGGACATTTGCGAGGAGTTGCCGGCGGTGACGCTGCCACCGGCCTTGAATACGGTGCGCAGCTTGGCCAGGCCAGCGGCACTCGTGTCGGGGCGCGGGCCTTCGTCGGTATCGATCAGGCGACTGTCGGTCTGGATCGAACGTCCGACCAGATCCGGGTAATGGTCATCCAGTTTGAACGGCACGATCTCGTCCTTGAAATCACCCGCCGCAATCGCGGCGAGGGCTTTCTGGTGCGAGGCGAGGGCGAACGCATCCTGGTCTTCGCGGCTGATCTTCCATTCACTGGCGACGTTCTCGGCGGTGATGCCCATGCCGTAGGCGATCGCGATGTTCTCGTCCGCGAAGGCCGCGGGATTCATCGCAATCTTGTGACCCATCATCGGCACCATGCTCATGCTCTCGGTGCCGCCTGCAAGCATGAGGTCGGCATCGCCGGTACGGATGCGATCGGCCGCCAGTGCAATCGCCTGCACGCCCGAAGAGCAGAAGCGATTGATCGTCTGGGCCGGAACCGCATTCGGCAAACCAGCGAGCAGCACGCCGATACGCGCGACGTTCATGCCTTGCTCGGCTTCGGGCATCGCACAGCCGATCACGACATCGTCGATGCGCGAAGGATCGATGCCTGGCGCACCGGCCACCGCCGCGCGGATCACGTGGGCGAGCAGGTCATCGGGACGGGTATTGCGGAACACGCCGCGCGGGGCCTTGCCCACCGGAGTACGCACGGCGGAGACGATATAGGCGTCCTGGAGTTGTCGGGTCATGGCTTTCTCCGAAAAACGGGGATTCGAGATTGGGAATTCGGGACTCGCGGAGTGACGGGATCGCGGGATTGTGGAAGGCGGGTTCTCGCGAATCCCGAATCCCAAATCCCGGATCTCAGTTCCGCAGCGGCTTGCCGGTCGTCAGCGTGTGCGCGATGCGTTCCTGGGTCTTCGGCATCTGCGCGAGTTCGACGAAATGCTTGCGTTCGAGGTCGAGCAACCAGGCTTCATCGACCTGCGAGCCGCGCTCGATGACGCCGCCGCACAAGGTGTCGGCGATGCGGCTGCCGATCTCGTAGTCGTGTGGCGAGACGAATCGGCCTTCGAGCATGTTGACCAGCATCATCTTGAGAGAGGCCGTGCCGACATCGCCGGCGACCGTGACATCGCGCGCCGGCAGGGGTGGACGCCAGCCGGCTTCGGCCAGCGAGGCGGCGACCTGCTTGGCGACGTAGAGGAGTTCGAAGCTGTTGAAGACGATCACGTCGTCCGGCCGCAGCAGTCCGAGTTGTTTCGCTTCGAGCGCGCTGGTCGAGACCTTGGCCATCGCGGCAGCTTCGAAGGATTTCTTGATGCCATTGAACGGATCGCCATCGATGCTGTTGCGCGATGCACGCAAGGCGAATTCCTTGAGGCCGCCACCTGCCGGCAGCAGGCCGACTCCCGCTTCGACCAGGCCGATGTAGCTTTCGAGCGCCGCCACCGTTCGCGCGGAATGCATCTGGAACTCGCAGCCGCCGCCAAACGCCATGCCGCGTACGGCCGACACCACCGGTACCAGCGAGTACTTGATGCGCATGCTGGTCGCCTGGAAGTTCGCGACCATCGCTTCAAACGCAGCGATCTTGCCTTCCTGGATCAGGCCGAGCGCGCCCTTCAGGTCAGCGCCGGCCGAGAATGGCTCGCCGGTTTGCCAGATCACCATCGCCTTGAACTGTTTTTCGCATTCCTCGACGCAGCGCTGAAGGCCATCGAGCACCGCATCATTGACCGTATTCATCTTGGTCTTGAACGAGACGATGCCGATGTCATCGCCGAGGTGCCAGAGGCGCACGCCATCGTTTTCCCAGACCGTGGTGCCGTTGCCGGCAGATTCACCGAGCAGCGGATCGGGGAACAACTGGCGCCGGTAGACCGCTGCATCGGAGCGCGGCACGTTCCTGCCGAGACTCGGCGACCACGAGCCATCCTTGCCGTGCACGCCGTCGCGCCCATCGCTGACCCATGCGGGCAATGGCGCGTCGCTCATGGCCTTGCCGGCGGCGATATCCTCGGCGATCCACTGGGTAACCTGTTTCCAGCCCGCAGCCTGCCAGGTCTCGAACGGGCCGAGCTTCCAGCCGTAACCCCAGCGGATCGCGAAATCGACGTGGCGCGCGGTGTCGGCGATATCGGCGAGGTGGAAAGCCGTGTAATGGAAAAGATCGCGGAACATCGCCCAGAGGAACCGTGCCTGGTTGTCCGAAGAGGCGCGCAGGGCGGCGAATTTCTCGGATGGATTCCTGATCGCGAGGATCCTGGCGACCTCCTCGCTGGCGTCTTCGGAAACCGCCCGGTAGTCCTGCGTGGCGAGATCGAGTACCTGGATCTCCTTGCCGACCTTGCGGAAAAAGCCTGCCCCGGATTTCTGCCCGAGCGCGCCTTTCTCGATCAGCGCCATCAGCCACGCCGGCGCCTTGTAGTAGCGGTACCACGGATCATTCGGCAGGGTGTCGGCCATGGTCTTGATCACGTGCGCCATCGTGTCGAGTCCGACCACGTCCGACGTGCGATAGGTCGCGCTCTTTGGTCGACCGATTGCCGGACCGGTGACCGCATCGACTGCATCGAAGCCGAGCTTGAACTGTTCGGTGTGATGCATGGTTGCGAGGATCGAAAACACGCCGATCCGATTGCCGATGAAATTCGGCGTGTCCTTGGCGTGTACCACGCCCTTGCCGAGCGTCGTGGTCAGGAAGGCTTCAAGCCCGGAGAGCAGTGCGGGGTCGGTCTGCAGATCCGGGATCAATTCGACCAGATGCATGTAGCGCGGCGGATTGAAGAAGTGGATGCCGGAGAAGCGCGGTCGCATAGAAGCCGGCAACGCCTCGGCCAAGGCATTGATGGAAAGCCCTGAAGTGTTGCTTGCAATGAACGCAGAATCAGAGACATGCGGCGCAATCTTCTTGTAAAGGTCGAGCTTCCAGTCGAGGCGTTCGGCGATCGCCTCGATGATCAGGTCGCAGCCCTTGAGCAGATCGAGATGCTCGTCGTAGTTGGCCGGCGTGATCGCCGCAGCGCGCGATGCTTCGGCCAGCGGGGCCGGCGAAAGCTTGGCCAGGTTCGCGATGGCCTTGATCGCGACGCCGCTTTTCGGCCCTTCCTTGGCCGGCAGGTCGAAAAGGATCGTTTCGACTTCGGCATTGGTCAGATGCGCGGCGATCTGTGCGCCCATGACGCCGGCGCCGAGGACGGCAACCTTGCGGATGCGGAGAGGGGAGTGGCTCATGCAATACCTCGCAGGGCAGGAAGATCGGATGGGCGATGCAACTGCAGGGCAGCGCAACGGGATTCGGGGGTGTGGTCAGTCGGCGCGCAGGCCGGCAGCAGCGAAGCGGATCAGGTGTTCGGCGGCACGCTCGCGGTGGATCTTCTCGGACATCGCGGCGCGCCGCTTGATCACGCCAAAGTCCGCCATGGCATACGTCAGGGCGCCAGCGATGATGTCGATGCGCCAGTAAAGCTCTTCCTTGTCCAGGTGTGGCAACTGGATACTGAAGGCCGCGGCGAACTCCTTGAGGACATGACCGTAGTTTTCCGAGAGGAATTTGCGCAAGCGCTCATTGTGCTCGGCATAGGCGCGCGCCAGCACGCGAACGAAGGTTGCGCCGCCTGACTTGTCGAGTGACAACAACAGGGCCGGATGGATGAACGCCGACAGGATGTCTTCAAGTGTCGGCTGCGGCTTGGCCAGCACCTGCTGAAGTGCATCCAGCCGATGCGCACTGAGCTCGTCAAGGCGCCGCCGGAATACCTCGTTGACGAGGTTGTCCTTGGAGCCGAAGTGATAGTTGACTGCAGCGAGGTTGACCTTGGCGGTTGCGGTCAGCTCACGCAACGATGCGCCGGCAAATCCGTGGCGCGCAAACAGCTCCTCGGCAGCACCGAGTATCCGTTCCTTGGTCGAGAAATGAGGTGAATTCAAGTGACAGGGTCCAGTCCGGGCCGGGAAACCAAACGATCGTTTGAATAATATGCCGGTGAGTCGTGTTGAGCAACGCCGGTAATCGGCGGGAAGTCACGTTTTCGGGGTGCAAATCACGCCCGGAACTAGCTAGAATGCGCAGTCGGATAACACGCTAACTATCCGGATTGCCGTAGGTTTAGTCCCGCAGCGGCGTTCTCACCCCTCGATTACCTCATTCAATAAGGCCCTAACACAATGGCGCTGGAGCGCACCCTTTCCATCATCAAGCCCGATGCGGTTGCCAAGAACGTGATCGGCGCGATCTATTCGCGATTCGAAAAAGCCGGCCTCAAGATCGTCGCTGCGCGCATGAAGCAGCTCTCGCGACGCGAAGCAGAGGGCTTCTATGCCGTCCACAGCGAACGCCCGTTCTTCAAGGCATTGGTCGATTTCATGATTTCGGGCCCGGTCATCATCCAGGTGCTCGAAGGCGAGAATGCGATATCGGTACATCGTGACCTGATGGGCGCGACGGATCCGAAGAAGGCGGCCGCCGGAACGATCCGTGCGGATTTCGCCGATTCGATCGACGCCAATGCGGTGCACGGTTCCGACGCGTCGGAAACCGCCGCCGTCGAAATCGCCTATTTCTTCGCCAGCTCCGAATTGGCAACGCGCTGAAGTCGATGGAAGCGACACCGACCCGAACGAATCTGTTTGGCCTTGATCGCAATGGCCTGCGCGAGTGGTTCGCGCAGGCCGGCGAGAAGCCTTACCGTGCCGATCAGGTCATGAAGTGGATGTATCACCGCCACGTCACCGATTTCTCGCTGATGACGGATGTCGGCAAGGCGCTGCGCAGCAAGCTCGAGGCGGTCGCCGAAATCGTGCCGCCGAACGTGCTGTTCGAAAAGCAATCCAGCGACGGCACGCACAAATGGCTGCTGGGCATGGATGGCAGCAATGCCATCGAAGCCGTGTTCATCCCCGAAAATTCGCGCGGCACGCTTTGCGTGTCCTCGCAGGTCGGCTGCGGGCTCAACTGCCAGTTCTGCTCGACCGCAACGCAGGGTTTCAACCGCAACCTGTCCACCGCCGAGATCATTGGCCAGGTCTGGGTTGCGGCCCGGCACCTCGGCAATGTCCCGCACCATCAGCGCAAGCTGACCAATGTGGTCATGATGGGCATGGGCGAACCACTGCTCAATTTCGACAACGTCGTGCGCGCGATGAGCATCATGCGCGATGACCTGGGGTTCGGCCTGGCCAACAAGCGCGTGACACTGTCGACCGCCGGACTGGTGCCGATGATCGATCGCCTTTCGGAAGAAAGTGACGTGTCGCTCGCCGTGTCGCTGCACGCGCCGAACGATGCGTTGCGCACCGAGCTCGTTCCGCTCAACAAGAAGTACCCGATCGCCGAACTGATGGATGCCTGCATCCGTTACACGCAGCGTCGCCCGCGCACGACCGTCACGTTTGAATACACGATGATGAAGGGTGTCAATGACACGCCCGAACTGGCACGCGAGCTGGTCAGGCTTGTGCGCAGGGTGCCGAGCAAGATCAACCTGATTCCGTTCAACCCGTTCACCGGCACACGCTTCGAGCGCTCCGACGAATCGGTGATACGGGATTTCCAGACCATCCTGCTCGATGCCGGGGTGTTGACCATGGTGCGGCGGACGCGCGGTGACGATATCGACGCAGCTTGCGGCCAGCTCAAGGGGCAGGTCATGGATCGCACCCGTCGCCAGGCCGAGTTCCGCAAGAAGATCGAGGAGGGCGTGGCTGATGCGGCTTGATCGGATCCTGTTTGTCGGCCTGATCCTGGCCCTGCTTGCAGGTTGCGCGACCGGCAGCGGCAGCGCGCGTTCGCGCCCGGCAGCGGAAAGCAACCCGGAGAACCCGAAGACCAAGGCAGCGGCGCTGTATACCGACCTGGGTCAGAAATACATGGCGCAAGGCAAGCTTGAAGTCGCTCTCGAGAATCTCAACAAGGCGCTGGCTGCCGACAACAACCATGCCGATGCGCATACCGTGATCGCCCTGCTGTATGAGCGTATCGGGGACAATGCCAAGGCAGAGGAACACTACCGTCGTGCCGCACAGCTCGTGCCGAAATCGGGCAGCGAGAACAACAACTACGGTGCTTTCCTGTGCAAGTTGGGGCGTTTCGACGAATCGGCCGTCTATTTTGAGCGCGCCGTCTCAGATCCGTTCTACAAGACGCCAGTTGTGGCCTTGACCAATTCGGGCACTTGTGCGATCAAGGGTGGCAAGCTGGACGTGGCTGAACGAGACCTTCGGGCTGCCCTGGGTCGGGCTCCGGACAACTCCGAGGCACTGTTCCAGATGGCGACCGTGTTGTATCGCAGGGACGACTTTTTTCGGGCGCGCGCCTTCATCCAGCGCTACGAAGCGGTAGGGCAATCGAGCGCGGATGCGTTATTGCTGGGGCGAAACATCGAATTGCGTCTGGGTAACGGCGATGCCGCGCGGGAATATACGCGACGGTTGCGCGGCCAGTTTCCGGAATCGGAACAGGCTCGCTCGCTCGATGCTTCGGGATCGCGGTGAAATTTCGGAGACTGACAAATGTCGGTTTCATTTTGCGTCAAGAACAATTTTGAGGTCGGGTCATGATGAGCAACGACCCTCATCAGCTCGACCTGCTGCCAAATCCGGAGATCGAATCAGTGAGCAAGATCGGCGTCGAACAGCGGGATTTGCATGGTTCTCCTGCTGAATTCTCGAGCGAGATCACGCAGTTGGACGAAATCCGCCTGCCTGCGACAGATGCCGAGGACGATGACGGGATGTCTGTAGGCATGCTTTTGCGTGCCGAGCGCGAACGTCGCGGCTGGACCTGCGAGGAAGTGGCGTCGCGGCTCAAGCTGCAGGCCAGCCTCGTGCGACGGATCGAGCGCGAGGATTTCAGCGGCATTGCACATGCTGTCTATCTGCGTGGCTACCTGACCAGCTATACGCGCTTGCTCGGATTGCCGAGTACGCTTGCCGATCGGGTCGCGTCCCGGAACTCCGAGCAGGTCCCGCTCGTTTCGACCGGGACGGTATCCCGTTCACGCTATTTGCTTGATCGCTATTCGGTCAGTGCAACCTACCTGATCCTGACGGGGCTGGTCATTGGACCTGCGGTGTGGCTCGCCACGCATGGCGGGCTCGAACAGAATCTTGCGCATACGGTCATGCTTGATGGCCAAGGGACGACCTTCGAAGCGCCGGTGCGCCCGCCATCGGCAAGCGAATCGAGTAGACCGGCTGGCATGCCTCCGTCCTCCGCCGTGATTGCCGAGGTTCCGCCAGGAGTGACGTCGAGCGATGGAGCCTTGGTGACCGAAGCCAAGGATCCGACACCGATCGTTGCATCGATGGCGCCGTTCTCCGCGATTGAGGCTCCCGTCGTGAGTCCGGTCGCGGCAACTCCGGCGGGCCGGCATACGTTGACTCTCAAGCTCAAGCAGGCCAGTTGGGTCGAGGTTACTGCCCTGGATGGCCAGAAGCTCGAGTACGGTCTGCTCGAAGCAGGAACCGAGCACAATTATTCGAGCGACAGTGCGATTTCCGTGCGGATTGGAAATGCACAGGGTGCCGAAGTCTCTGCTGATGGCCAGACCATCGACTTGGCCCCGTTCCGCCGGGCCAATGTCGCCCATCTCCGGGTGTTCGCGGAAGGCGCCTTGGCGACCCGCGTGGACTCCTGAGAGGAGTCCTCTCGACCACGCCTTTTTTACAGGTGGCGGTTGATTTCCTGTTACCCTAGCGCCCCTCGCGCCGCGCCCGCCGGTCATCCGGCAAATCCTGTCTTGCGGCGCCTCACCCGGTGATGCGTATGGCTTTTGAAGTTCTCGACGAGCACGAACAAGGTGAGTTGGTGCGCAAGTGGTTGCGTGCCAACGCCATGTCCATCCTGATTGGTATCGCGATCGGCCTGCTGCTCATTTTCGGATTCCAGCAGTGGAAGGCGCGTGAACTGCGCAGCCATGCCGAGGCAGCGACCAGCTACGGATCGTTCATCGAGGCTGTAGAGGCGAAGAAGGCTGACGACGCAGCCGCTGTTGCGGCCACTCTTCGCAAGGACTACCCAAGCAGCCCTTATGCGGTGCTCGCAGCGATGCGCCAGGCGGAAATTGCCGTCGAAAAGGGCGATCTCGCCGCCGCGGCAGCAGACCTCGACTGGGCCGACAAGACCGCCAGCGAAAGCTCGATGAAATCGCTCATCGTCCTGAGGCAAGCGCGCGTCAGCCTTGCTCTTGGCGAGGCGGACAAGGCGCTCGCCCAACTCGATCGCGTGGCCAAGTCGGATTATCCAGCGCTCGCAGGCGAGTTGCGTGGTGACGTGCTGGCCAAGCTCGGCCGCATCGAGGACGCCCGCGCCGCCTACCAGGAAGCGTTGTCCCATCTCGACATGCAGTCGCCGGGGCGGACCTTCGTCGAGATGAAACTTGGCGATCTTTCGGCTGCGGCGGAGAAGCAGAAATCATGAAGCGCGCTCTTCTGGTCGTGGCCATCGCATCGGTGGCCCTTGGCGGCTGCAACTGGCTCAAGAGTCTTGGCAAGAAAGACAATGTCGAGCCGCCGAAGCCACTGGTCGAGTTCACGCCGAGCGCAAATGTCCAGAGCTTGTGGAATGCGTCGATCGGCAAGGGCTCGGGCAAGTCCGGAGCGCGGATGGCGCCAGCCGTCGTCGGTGATCGCCTTTATGTTGCAAGCGTGGATGGTTCCATCGATGCGCTCGATGCAGGAACTGGTCGCAAGCTGTGGACCGTTCGAGAAAAGAAGGTTCCGTTTTCGGGCGGTCCTGCAGCCAATGCGGATGTCGTTGTCGTCGGCGCATTGAATGGGCAGGTTCGCGCATTTTCTGCAGCCGATGGCAGTGAACGCTGGCAGACAAAGATCAACTCCGAAGTGATCAGCGCGCCTGCGATCGCCGATGGAATGATCGCAGTCAGGTCCCAGGACGGACGCCTGTACGGACTCGACCCGGCGGATGGCACGCGACGCTGGGTCTATGAGCAGACAGTCCCGATATTGAGCCTGCGCGGCAACGGTTCGCCATTGATCTCCGGTGGACTGGTGATCAATGGCTACGACACTGGTCGCGTTGTCGCCGTGCGCGATTCGGATGGTGCACAGGCGTGGACGCAAACGCTGTCAACGGGCGAAGGTCGAACCGAGGTCGAGCGTCTCGCCGATTCCGACGGCCAGATCGTGCTCGATTCGGGCGTGCTATTTGCGAGCGCCTATCGGGGCAAGATCGCCTCGCTCTACCCCGACAGCGGTCGGGTGATCTGGAGCCGCGACCTGTCCAGTTTCGCCGGGCTTGCCGTCGGCACGACCGCGGTAGTCGTCAGCGACGCGGATGGCAACGTCTGGGCGTTCGATCGGCAGAGTGGTGCCAATCTGTGGAAGCAGGATGGATTGATGCACCGATGGTTGAGTCCTCCGGCTGTCGTCGGCAACTACGCCGTGGTCGGCGATCTGGAAGGTTACGTGCACTGGTTGAGCCTTTCCGATGGAAGCTTTTCCGCACGCCAGAGACTCGGCAAGCGTCCGGTCGAGAGTGCGCCGGTGGTTGCCGGAAACGTAGTCTACGTGGAAGACGCCGGCGGACGTATCGGCGCCTATCGCACCGAGTAACGAAGAACGGACTCGTTGACGTCGCCCGTCCTCAAGGCGGCTTGCGGCGGGTTGATTGCACTATCATCGGGAGTCGCCGGCTCACGCCGGACTCCCGCTGCCACTGAAACGGAGCGCCCGCGATGCTTCCTGTCGTCGCCCTGGTCGGACGCCCGAATGTCGGCAAGTCCACCCTGTTCAATGTACTCACACGATCGCGTGACGCACTTGTGGCGGACATGCCCGGAGTCACGCGAGATCGCCACTACGGCATCTGCCGGGTCGGTGAACGTCACTTCGTGCTTGTCGATACCGGCGGACTCGCGGACAGCGAAGAGGGACTCGCGGGGCTCACGGCGCGCCAAGTCGAATTGGCGATCGAGGAAGCGGATGTAGTCATCTTCGTCGTCGACGCCCGTGACGGCCTGCTGCCGACGGACCAGGCCATCCTCGAACGCTTGCGCAGGGCCGCGAAGCCGATCCTGCTCGCAGTCAACAAGACGGATGGCCTCGACGAGACGCTCGCGCTGGCCGATTTTGCGCGCCTCGGGGTTGCGTCACCCTTGTCATTGGCGGCTGCGCACAATCACGGCACGCTCAATCTGATCAAGGCGCTGGAACCGTTGTTGCCTCCTGCCGGCGACGAGCCGGTCAGTGGCGACGACGAGGGTGGCGTGCGCGTGGCGATCGTCGGACGGCCGAATGTCGGCAAGTCGACCCTGGTCAATCGACTGCTTGGCGAAGACCGGGTCATTGTTTCCGATGTCGCCGGCACGACACGCGACTCGATCCGCATTCCGCTCGTGCGTGATGGACACACCTATACCCTGATCGATACGGCGGGCGTGCGCCGGCGCTCGCGCATCGATGACGCGGTCGAGAAATTCAGCGTGATCAAGACGCTTCAATCCATCGATGCGGCGAACGTAGTGGTCGTGTTGCTCGATGCCAACGAGGGCGTCACCGACCAGGACGCGGGCCTGATCGGGCATGCGCTGGATGCGGGTCGCGCGCTGGTGATCGCCGTCAACAAATGGGACGGACTCAAGAAATACGATCGCGACCGGTGCACGAGTTCCCTGCAACGCAAGCTCGTGTTCGTCGAGTGGGCGCCTCAGGTAACCATCTCGGCCCTGCATGGAACCGGTATCGGCGAATTGATGAAGCTGGTCAATCGTGCGCATGCTTCGGCGAACAGGAAGCTGACCGCCTCGGAGCTGACACGCGCACTCGAGACGGCGTATGCGGCCTACCAACCGCCCCTGGTTCGCGGGCATGCTCCAAAACTGCGCTATGCGCATCCCGGTGGTTCGAACCCGCCGACGATCGTGATCCATGGTTCGCGCACCAAGCACCTGGCCGAATCCTACCGGCGTTATCTCGAGAACTATTTCCGCAAGCGCTACAAGTTGGTTGGTACGCCGATCCGCATTGATTTTCGCGAGGGCGAGAATCCCTACGCCGGCAAGAAGAATGTGCTCACGGAAGGCCAGCAGAAACGCCGTCAACACATGATCCGCAATGCCAAGAATGCCAAGCGTGGCAAGCGCTGAGAGTTGATCCGTACAGGTTTTTCCCAATGCCTTCCGGCCGCCTCGTCCCGCCATGATCGACGTGTCCACCGCTATCCTGGCGGGTGGTGCAGCCACCCGACTGGGCGGAATCGACAAGGGGCTTGCTCTCCTGCAGGGCCGCCCGCTGATCGAATGGGTGATCGACGCGCTTCCCGCGGAGTGCCGGCAGCGCCTGTTGATCGTTGCGAACCGCAATGTCGAACAATACCTCGCGTGGGCACCGACGATCAGCGACGCGCAATCGGGGTTCGCCGGGCCCTTGGCCGGAATCGCGGCTGCGCTGGCGTACTGCACGACGCCGTGGTTGCTGACCCTGCCGGTTGATTGCCCTCGACCGCCGGCTGGTTTCGCCGAACGGCTCCTGCACGAAGCAGGGGGAGGAAATCACGGCCCGGTTGTCGCGCGTGACAACTGCCGCCGGCAACCCTTGTTTGCGCTGTATCCACGTGAACTTGCCACGTCCGCCAAGCAGGCGCTCGACATCGGGCTGGGCGTGACCCGCTGGCAGGAGTCGATCGGCGCACGCGTCATCGATCTGTCCGACTTGTGCGGAGAATGGACCAACCTCAATACTGCCGAGGACTTTGCGGGTTTCGAGGGGCAATTGCGTGTCCAGGCCTGATTCTCCGACCATGCTTTCCGTCGATGCCGCGCGCGAACGAGTGGTCGCGATCTGTGCCGGTCGGCGGATGCCGGTCGAGTCAATCCCGTTGCACGAAGCGCAGGGCCGCGTGCTGGCCGTGGATGCCGTTGCCGGGCACGACATTCCTGCATTTGCCAATTCGGCGATGGATGGATTCGCGCTACGCGGAGCCGATCTTCCGGAAGTCGGCGAACGGACATTTCGCATCCTCGCGACACGTCTTGCCGGGGATGCTTCATCGATCCAGTGCGGTGTCGGCGAATGCGTGCGCGTGACGACCGGAGCGTCGATGCCGGGCGGGGTCGATACCGTCATCATCAAGGAAAGAGTGCGTGTCGAAGGTGGCGAGATCATCGTTTCGGCCGGGGAGCAGGCGGGTTCCCATGTGCGGGCCCGCGGCGACGACATCGCAGCAGGCGAAATCGCGGTCGCTCGCGGAGAGCGCATCGATTTTGTTCGCCTCGGTGTCCTTGCAACGCTCGGAATGGCGCGGATTCCGGTTCATCGCCGACCCCGTGTCCGTGTGCTGACGACAGGCGATGAACTGGTCATGCCTGGCGATCCCTGCAATACGGCACAGGTCTACAACAGCAATGGCTACAGTCTCGCCGGCATGCTCAGGCACATCGGTATCGAACCGGTTGGCGTCCATCAAGGCGAGTCTGATCTTCCGTTCCTGCACGTTCGGGACGAACGTGACCTGCTTGGCGTTGCCTTGCTCAAGGCTGCCGCGGATGCCGATGTCCTGGTCACCTCGGGTAGCGTGTCGGCTGGTGAAGCGGATTTCCTGCCTGGCTTGATCGCGGAATTGGGTCAGGTGCATTTCTGGAAGGTTCGCATGCGCCCGGGGATGCCTTTCCTGTGCGGCGAAATCGGACGATGCCTCGTGTTCGCGCTGCCCGGGAATCCGGTGTCGACGATGGCGACTTTCCACTACCTGGTCCGGCCTGGCCTCGAGGCGCTGCTCGGGAGTGCGCGTGTCGACCTCTGCACGCGCCATGCACGGCTTGCCGCGTCGATCACCAAGCGCCATGAACGCACCGAGTTCCTGCGGGGTCGCCTCGACTTCCGCGAGGACGGTTCGCTCTGGGTTCGGCCGCTTGCCAAGCAGGGATCATCGATGCTTCGTGGCATGCTAGATGCCGATGCATTCATCGTCATGCCCGAAACCAGCCAGTCGATTGCGGCGGGTGAGCCAGTCCAGGTCATTCCATTCAATGATGCGTACTGACTGACGCAGCCCCGGCGGAGCAAGAGAGCGAAAACATGGCGACGATCGAAATCGACCCGGCCGAAGCACTCGCCCGGCAGAGCGCAGGAGCCCTGTTGATCGACGTGCGCGAACCCGGTGAGCGTGCAGCCGGAACACCGCATGCGGCGATCGGCTTGTCGCGGAATGACATCACGGCAGGCATCGCCTCCGTTGCTCCTGACAGGTCGGTACCTCTGATCACGCTGTGTGCGAGTGGGCAGCGTTCGCTGCTCGCGCGCGAGCAGCTCCTCGAACTGGGTTACGCGGACGTCACATCCGTCAGCGGCGGATTCCGACGCTGGCTAACGCTGGGGCTGCCGGTTGATCGTGACCCGATCAATGCTGATTCCGCCGAGCGCTATGCGCGCCATCTGGTCCTGCCGGAGGTCGGACCGGGCGGGCAGGAGAGGCTTGCGACGGCGCGCATCGCAATGATTGGCGCAGGCGGACTCGGGTCGCCGGCAGCGCTCTATCTGGCCGCAGCGGGAATCGGTCATCTGAGCCTGATCGACGACGATGTCGTCGAACGTTCGAACCTCCAGCGCCAGGTGCTGCATACGGATGCCCGCATCGGCATGGCCAAGACCGAATCCGCCCGCCTGACACTGTCTGCGTTGAATCCATCCGTGCGGGTACACGCGGAGCAGACGCGACTGAGCGCTGGCAACGTCGAGTCGCTGATTGCCGGACACGATGTCGTCATCGACGGAGCAGACAATTTTCCGACCCGATATCTGCTTGATGCGGCATGCAGGCGGCTTCGTATTCCGATGGTCTACGGAGCGGTGCACCGGTTCAGTGGCCAGGTCAGCGTATTCGATTCACGCGACGCGGCATCGCCGTGCTATCGCTGCCTGTTCCCCGAACCTCCGAACTCGGCCGAAGCGCCCAACTGCAGCGAGGCCGGTGTATTGGGCGTGCTGCCCGGAACCATCGGTCTGCTGCAGGCCACCGAGGCGATCAAGTTGATCCTCGGCATCGGGCGCGCACTAGTCGGCAGGCTGCTTTGCTATGAAGCACTCGAGGCAAGGTTTCGGGAGTTGAGCCTGCCTCGCGATCCGGCCTGTCCCGGTTGCGGTTCCGATGCGGAATTTACCGGGTATGCGGACGTCCGGACGATGTGCCGGAGTTGAGCGCCAGTTCTTCGGAACGCGCCGGGAAATCGCGATAGGGACTGTCCTGGCGAAACGTCATCGTGTCCTCTGAAAGGCATTGATGGGCTGTCCGGATTGCGCTGAATTCGGGTCGAATCCCGGCGTGAATCGGCTGCGTACGCGGATGGCCACGGACGCCACTGGCTGTCAATGTTCGACAAGCTCGTGTCGTCGCCCTGCCGAAAATATCCGCCTCTAGGCGGATAAAAACCTGATCAAATCATGGTTTTCGACTGCAGCAAGCGTTTGCCTTGCAATGCGTCATTACATTTCAAATGCAACTTGATAGCGTCGATTTCGCGTTCAGGGCCTGGGGGGTTCTGACGTGCTCCGGGAAATCAGCAACGGTGTGCTAGGTCATTGGGTCGAAGTCGGACTCAACAGGACGGTGCGTTCCGTCCTCCCGGAATTGGTGCGGTATTCACGGCCGCTTCGGCGGCGAACGATTACTACTCTTGGGAATCTATCCGTGATCAAATCCAATCTACGTTGTGCTGTAAATCTTGCCTTGTTACCACTTGCCATGGGCGTACTGGCCGCCTCTGCGCAGGCAGCGACGCGTTCCGATCTTCATGCGCAAAGTGTCGATCAGCTCAGTTCCCGTTATGCCGCTGCCACCAATGGCATCGGCGCATCGACCGTGGCCAGCGAACGACATGCCGAGCTCCTCGGCCTCGACAGCGAATCGACGCTGAGTGCGCTTGCGGTCAACCATGACGCCGACGGAACCACGCACTACCGCTACCAACAGATGTTCCGCGGTATCCCCGTGTGGGGTGAGCATGTCGTTGTATCGGAAGACGGCGCGGGCCGACTGAAGAGCCTGTTTGGCCGATCCGTGGACGGTCTTGCCGCCGATGTGCCGCTTCGTGCGCCGCTCATCAGCAACGCAAGTGCGTTCAGCATCGCCAAGAACCTCGCTCTCGGCAACAAGCAGGCGACGATGCGCATCGAGAACCAGTCCAGCGTGCAGATGATCTTCGTTGACGACAACGATGTCGCGCACCTGAGCTATGTCGTCTCGTTCTTCGCCGACAACAAGCCGTCCGCCGATTCGAAACACGTCGAGGCCCAGCCGACGCGCCCGTTCGTGATTGTCGATGCACAGACGGGTCTCGTGCTCAAGCAATGGGATGGACTGACCACGGCCGACATTGGCACCGGCCCCGGTGGCAACGCCAAGACCGGGCAGTACAACTGGGGCTCGGGTGGCAACTACGGCTTTCTCGATGTAACCCAGAGTGGTACGACCTGCACGATGAACAACACCGACGTGAAGTCGGTCAATCTCAACGGCAGCACGGGCAGCAGCACGACGGCCTATTCGTATACCTGCCCCAACAATACCTACAAGGCCATCAACGGCGCCTATTCGCCGATCAACGACGCCCATTACTTCGGCGGCGTGATCCAGGACATGTACTCGTCCTATATCGGCGTCAAGGCGTTGACCTTCCAACTGGTCATGCGCACCCATTACGGCAGCCAGTACGAGAATGCCTTCTGGGATGGTTCGACGATGAGCTTCGGCGACGGCAAGACGACGTTCTACCCGCTGGTCAGCGTCGATGTCGCAGGTCACGAGGTTTCGCACGGATTCACCGAGCAGCACTCGAACCTGACCTACTCGGGCCAATCCGGCGGCATGAACGAAGCGTTTTCGGACATGGGTGGCGAGGCGACCGAGTACTACTGGAAAGGCACGAATGACTTTCTGGTAGGTCCCGAAATCTTCAAGGGTTCGGGTGCCCTGCGCTACATGGCGAACCCGCCGCAGGACGGCGGCTCGATCGACAATGCGGCCAACTACACCAGTTCGCTCGATGTGCACTACTCGTCTGGCGTGTACAACAAGGCGTTCTACAAGTTGGCGACCACGGCGGGCTGGAACACGCCGAGTGCGTTCAAGGTCTTCGCGCGCGCGAACAGCCTGTACTGGACACCGAGCAGCACGTTCAACAGTGGTGCCTGTGGTGTCGTGACGGCGGCTACTGATCTTGGCTTGAGCGCCGCGGCAGTGACTGCGGCGTTTACCTCCGTGGGTGTCGCCTGTCCGGGTGGCGGTGGTGGCGGTGGCAGTACCGGCGGTCCCTTGACCAACGGCGTCGCGGTGACCGGCATCGGTGCGTCTACCGGCAGCTCGGTCAACTACACGCTCGTGGTGCCAGCAGGCGCAACCGGCCTCAAGTTCGTCATGTCGGGTGGTTCCGGTGATGCGGACATGTACGTCAAGTTCGGCAGCGCACCGACCGACTCGAGCTATGACTGTCGTCCGTATGCCAGCGGCAACGCAGAAACCTGCACGATCGCTACCGCCCAGGCTGGTACGTACTACGTCCGTCTCAAGGCCTACTCGACGTTCTCGGGTGCATCATTGACGGGCAGCTACACGACCGGTGGCGGTGGTGGTGGCAGCTGCACACCGTCCGGTACCGTGCTGTGCAACGGCTCATCGGTCAGCGGACTGGCGGCGAGCACCAACGCGACCACTTCGACCTACACCCTGGTCGTGCCGGCCGGTGCCACCAACCTGAAGTTCGCGATCGCTGGCGGAACGGGCGACGCGGATCTTTATGTGCGCCTCGGATCTGCACCGACCACAACGAGCTACACCTGCCGCCCTTACACCTCGGGCAACAGTGAAACCTGCACGTTCGCGGCACCAACAGCCGGTACCTACTACGTCAACGTCCGCGCCTATGCGGCGTTTTCAGGAGTCACGCTGACAACAAGCTTCACGCCGTAGTCAGGCATGTGATTTCGCCAGCTTTGGCGAACAACGGCGGCCGGTGCAAACCGGCCGCCGTTTTCGTTGGCGAATCAGGATTCGAAGAGACGGTGAGCAGTTCACGCGATCGCGGGAGCTGCCCCAGTCTGCTGCGTCGAATCAGGACGGCCGCGACGCCATCGGTTTGCCGCGCCATTGGCGACGCTTCTTGTTGGCCGCTGCATGGTCACCGTTGCCACGAGGTTGCTGCGCATGCGGACGACGCGCATGCTGCTGGCGACCCGATTGCGGTTTCGCGCCGCCACCAGGACCGTCGAGCCGCAACGGCTGTGACGGTTCGAATCCCGCCACGTTCTCGATCGCGATTTCCTGATTGAGCAGCTTGCGGATATCGCGCAAGAGTCCTTCCTCGGCGCGGCATACCAGCGAGATCGCCAGTCCTTCGGCTCCGGCGCGGCCGGTGCGTCCAATCCGATGGACGTAGTCTTCGGCCACCATCGGCAGGTCGAAGTTGATGACCATCGGCAACTGGTCGATATCGAGTCCGCGCGCCGCGATATCGGTAGCCACGAGTACATTGACGCGACCGTTCTTGAAGTCGGCCAGGGCACGGGTGCGCTGGTTCTGGCTCTTGTTGCCGTGGATCGCAGCGGCGCGCAATCCGGACTTTTCGAGCTGCTTGGTCAACTTGTCCGAGCCATGCTTGGTGCGGCAGAACACGAGGGTCTGGCTTCCGTCCACGCTGAGCAGGTGCAACAGGAGGTCCCGCTTGGCTTCCATGTTGACCGGATGCACGCGATGGGTGACGGTCGAGGCCACGCTGTTTGGCTTGGCGATCTGGATTTCTTGCGGAGAGCGCATGAACTGGCTTGCGAGGGCCTTGATCTCGGTCGAGAACGTGGCCGAGAACAGCAGGGTCTGGCGCTGGTTCGGCAGGGCGCTCAGCACGCGCTTCATGGCCGGCAGGAAACCCATGTCGAGCATGCGGTCGGCTTCGTCGAGGACCAGGATCTCGATGTCGGCGAGATCGACGGTGCGCCGCTGCATGTGATCAAGCAGGCGACCTGGAGTGGCGACCACGATGTCGACGCCACGGCGCAAGGCGTCGATCTGCGGACCCATGCCGACGCCACCGAAAATCGTCGCCGACTTCACGCCGATGTGCTTGCTGTAGCTGCGCACGCTTTCCTGCACCTGCGCCGCGAGTTCGCGGGTCGGGGTCAGGATCAGCGCGCGCGGGCGACGAGCCAGGGGCATGCGTTTGCCCTCCGGATACAAGCGTTCAAGCAAGGGCAGGGCAAATGCGGCGGTCTTGCCGGTACCAGTCTGCGCACCGGCCATGAGATCGTGGCCGGCCAGAACGACCGGAATCGCTGCGGCCTGGACCGGGGTGGGCTCGGTATAGCCCTGTTCGTCAAGCGCGCGCAGCAGTGCTGGCGACAGCCCGAGGGTGTCGAAATTCATCGATGAAACTCCTGATGTGTAACCCGGAGCGTCCCTGATGAACCGCGCTGCAGGTCTGTATTTTTCGGACACCGGCCAACATGGCGGGTATTCCGGTTCTGGGCGTCGGGACCGCGAGCGGTGAGGCTAGATGCAATCCGGAGGACCGGATGGCGCTCGAATGACCGGAAGGGAGCGGGGGTCAACGCGACTAAACCAGTGAATCTTACAGGAATTCGGCCGAGTCGGCCATAATCAGGTTCAATGTCATGGCGCAGCTGTGACAATCCGCCATTGACGAAGGCTTCCCTGCTAATTAGGGTCCGCATCCGATGCGCATCACCTTCGAGCTTGAATCAGCCGATCTCGAACGCTTCCAAGGAGCGTTCGATCGCGCGCGTCAGCTGGCCGTCGATGCGGATGAGATCGATGTCATCGACGCGGCCAAGCAGGCGCTCGATGCCATCTGCATCGACAAGGTCCCTGCCTACGTACGCAAGCGTCTCGTCCATGTGCAGCGCCTGATCCTGCTGCTCGAGGACGACGAGTGGCAATTGCCGATGCCTGATCGAGCCGATGCCCTGGCAGCCTTGACCTATTTCGGAGATCCCGACGACCTGATTCCGGATCACATCGAGGTCATCGGCCTCATCGATGACGCGATCATGCTCGAACTGCTGGCCCGGCGCATGCGCCATGTGCTCAGTGCGTACAAGCGCTTCTGCCTGTTTCGCAATTCCCTCGAATCGGCGGTCAACGAGGGCGCCGAGCGTATCGCCCGGGCCTGCGCTCTCGCGAAGCAGCGCGCCGTGTTGGTCGAGGAACTCCTGCATCATCGTGGGCGTGTCGAGCAACTCGCGTGATCCGGCTGCGAGGCTGCGGACACGCGCCTTTGCTGGTAGTCTCGCGCGCTTTCCGGATTGCTCGATTGAGCAGGAGCACGCCATGCAGGTAGCCAAGAACACCGTTGTCGCCATTCACTACACGCTGACCGGCGATGATGGCCAAGTGATCGAGAGTTCACGTGTCGCGGGGCGCCCCATCGAGGCGCTGATCGGTCATGGCGGCATCATTCCGGGTCTCGAATCAGCGTTGATCGACCACGCCGCGGGTGATCGCGTCGAAGTCGCGGTTGATCCCGCCGAAGCGTACGGTGATCGTCGCGAGGATCAAGTGCAGCGTGTACCAAAGAAATACTTTCGCGATTCGAACCGATTGAAGCCCGGCATGATCACGAACCTGGCGATGAAGGAAGGCGGCCAGCGCACGGTAACCGTCGTCAAGGTCGGATCGAGCGTGGTCGACGTCGATCTCAATCATCCGCTCGCTGGACTGAAGCTGCATTTCGATGTCGAGATCGTGTCGGTGCGCGAGGCCAGCGCAGAGGAAATCGCGCATCGCCACGTGCATGGCGAGGGTGGCGTGCAGCATTGATCGGTATTGCCCCCGGGGCGTCATCGAATCAGCGGATCAGTCAATCACACGTTTTCCGCTGCTGAACGATTCCTTCCACCCCGGCGAATCGAGTCGGTCGAGGCGCACCGTGCCGCCACTGTTCGGCGCATGCACGAAACGGCCTTCGCCGACATAGATGCCGACATGGCTGGTGCGGCGACCGCTGGTGAACAACACGAGGTCTCCACTGCGCAGGTGTTGCAGGGAAACGTCGGGGCGCCGCAAGACGCCGAGTTCAGCCGATGTGCGTGGCAAGGCGATGCCTGCCGCATCTAGGAACACGTAGCCGACAAGTCCGCTGCAATCGAAGCCGGATTCCGGAGTATTTCCGCCGTACCGATACGGTGTGCCGACCAGGGACATCGCTCGAAACAGGACGTTGTTGGCAACGTCCGTCGCGCTGGCTGACCGCGGACGAATGTCGGCGTCGGCAGGAATCGTCGGGCGTGTCGCGTTCTTGCCGCAGGCAGCGAGAAGAAACACCAGGCCAAAAATGGCGGAGCGCACATGGCACATCGCCCGACCTTGATTCAGGTCGGGCGATCTGTCAATCCATGCAAAAAAAGACGCCGCTCGTGGATTCGGAAACGAGCGGCGACTCGGAAAGTTCAGGCGGCGGTTGCGCAAAGCGTCAGGTGCGGACGCGAGGCCTTGATGTCCTCAACCGGGTCGCCATCGCCGATCAGCGCGTCATGCAAGGTCTGAACGGCTTCTTCAAAACGCTGCAGGCGATCATGTGACGCCGCGGCGACATTGGCCGGGACTTGTCCGGAATCGAGCAGGTCACGCAGCATGGCACGATGCTGTTCGGTGAAATCGTGGTCCAAGAGGGCCTCATCGAGTGCGCAGATCACGGCCGCGAGCCAGCCTGACGTCGGTGCACGCAGCGCCAGCAGCAGTTCATTGGTCGATGTTGTCATGTGAATTCCCGATTGAAGTGGATCCTTGCCCAGATTGATGCATGCACTGTGCCAACCGCAGCCGGGCAGGACCCGGGCCTCCCGCTCCCGAATTGCACGACCCGGACCGTGATGCTCCTGTTGGCGACGGCCCCCGTGCGCGGAATCCGCAGCGGATTGCCTGTCCCGGTCCCGACCCGCATTCCCATGCCGGTTTTCAGGCCGAACGCCGCGACAGGAGTGTTTGTCTTGCCAGTCGATCGCTCTCGAAGGAACGGACGCCAGAGCCCGGATCTGGCCGGGCTACTGCGCCGCGCTGCGGACCAGTCGGCGTGGCTGCACGGGGCGGCCTGTCCGGCTTCGTCACATGCTGACATACAGTGCCGGTGCGGCATTCGCGAGGCAGGCGAGCGCCGTGCCGGATTCCGCGATGGAACGGGAAGAGGCAGTGGAACGTCGATCCCGTAGAATCGAACACCATGAAATCTCATGATGCGGATGTGCTCATCCTCGGCGGAGGCGTAATCGGACTGGCCTGCGCCCACTACCTGCTCGCGGCCGGGCGGCGCGTCACGATCATCGACCAGGGCGGAGTCGGTCGAGGCAGTTCGCACGGCAATTGCGGTACGTTGACCCCGAGCCATGCGATGCCCCTGGCGATGCCGGGCGTCGTCGGCACCGCGATACGCTGGTTGTTCAAACGCGATGCGCCGTTGCGCATCAAACCGAGCCTGGACCCGGCCTTGCTGCGGTGGCTCGAGGCATTTCGTCGCCGCTGCAACTGGGATGACTTCTCGGCGACCACGGCTGCGAAGGCGCCGTTGCTGTTGCGTTCGGCCGATCTGATTGCCGAGCTGGTTCAGCGCGAGAAGCTCGATTGCGAATACCGGGCAGAGGGTACCCTGCATGTCTTTCGCGACGAGAAGGCGCTGGCGGATTCCCTTTGGTATCCACGCACCCTGGCCGAGGTCGGAATTGCGGTGGAATTGCTCGATCCTGCCCAGGTCGAAGCGATGGAGCCCGCACTTAAGCCAGGCACCGTCGGCGGTTATTTCAATCCTGGCGACGCCCAGCTGCGCCCCGATCGTTACGTTGCCGAGCTGGCGCGTCTCGTGGTCGAACGCGGCGGGCAGATCGATGAGCAAACGCGCATCGATTCGATCGAAGTCGAACGTGGCCGCATTTCGCGAACGCGTACCACGAACGGCGACTATTCGGCGCGCGAGCTCGTGTTTGCGCTGGGCGCATGGTCGCCCGCGCTGGCCCGCCCGTTGGGCTTGCGCTTGCCTATCCAGCCCGGCAAGGGGTACTCGATCACCTATTCGCGGCCGGCCCTTTGTCCGCGCACGCCGTTGACGCTGAAGGAAGCGAGCGTCTGCGTGACCGCATGGGACTCGGGTTATCGTCTCGGCAGCACGATGGAGTTCGCCGGATACGACAGCAGCCTCAACCGGACCCGGCTGGATGCCCTGCGTCGATCAGCCGCCATCTACCTGCAGGAACCGGAAGGACCGACGATGCAGGAAGAATGGTACGGCTGGCGTCCGATGACTCCCGATGACCTGCCAATTCTCGGTCGGGTCCGGGGAATCGACAATCTGTGCATGGCAACCGGGCACGGCATGCTGGGCGTCACGATGTCGGCCGCGACAGGACAGCTGGTCAGCGAGGTTATCGCCGGTACCGGGACTTCGCTCGATCTTGCCCCGTTCAACGTCGCGCGATTCGGCTGACGGCGCACGACCGCGGCACGCGATAGATCGAACTGAGTCAGCTCGGGTCGCGAACGACCAGCAGGCGCAACTCGGTCATGTCCTCGATCGCGTAGCGGATGCCCTCGCGACCGAGCCCGGAATCCTTGACCCCGCCGTAGGGCATGTTGTCGACGCGAAAACTCGGTACATCGCCGATCACGACGCCGCCGACATCAAGGCGATCCCATGCGCGCATCGCCTTGTTGATGTCGCTGGTGAAGACGCCGGCCTGCAGTCCGAACTCGCTGTCGTCGACAATCGCCAGTGCCTCGTCGAAGTCGGCATAGGCCCGAAGCGTGACAACCGGACCGAACGCCTCCATGCAGTTGATCTTCTGACTGGCGTCAACGTGTTCGAGCACGCTCGCCTCGAGCATGGCGCCGTCGCGCTTGCCGCCGCACAGCAGCGTCGCGCCGGCCTTCACCGATTCCTGGATCCAGTCGTCGAGCCGTCTGGCTTCCTTTTCGTCGATCATCGGCCCGATGAAGGTTTTTTCGTCCTTCGGATCGCCGGCAACGAGCTGGCGGGTTGCCGCAACGAAACGGTCGCGGAACTCGTCATAGAGATCCTCGTGGACGAGGATGCGCTGCACGCCGATGCAGCTCTGGCCAGACTGGTAGAACGCACCGAAGATCACCCGCTCGATGACCTTGTCGAGCCGATCACGCTGGTCCGCCTCGATCACGCAGGCGGCGTTGCCGCCAAGTTCGAGCACGACCTTCTTCTTGCCGGCCTTGGCCTTGAGGTCCCAGCCGACCGCAGGTGATCCGGTGAACGAAAGCAGTTTCAGGCGATCGTCCGTGGTGAACAGGTCGGCGCCGTCGCGATGCGCCGGCAGGATCGAGAAAGCACCTTTCGGCAGATTGGTCTCGGCGAGGATCTCGCCGATGATCAGCGCACCGATCGGCGTGCGGCTGGCCGGCTTCAGCACGAACGGGCAACCCGCGGCGATGCCCGGTGCGACCTTGTGTGCGGCGAGGTTGAGCGGGAAATTGAACGGTGAAATGAACGAGCAGGGACCAATCGGGACACGACGGGTGAATCCGCGATAGCCTTTGGCGCGTGCCGATATTTCGAGGTTGAGTACTTCACCATTGATGCGCACCGCTTCCTCGGCGGCGACCTTGAATGTGTCGATCAGCCGCGTGACCTCACCGCGCGCGTCCTTGATCGGCTTGCCGGCTTCGATGCACAGGGCCATGGCCAGTTCGTCATAGCGCTCACGGAAACGCTTGACGCAGTGCTCGAGCACTGCCTGGCGCTGATACGGCGCAAATTCACGCATCGCCTGCGTGGCAGCGACGGCTGCCGCGATACCTGCGTCAATCGCCTTCGCGTCGGCCAGGGCAACCCGCGTGGCGACTTTTCCGCTGTACTTGTCGGTGACTTCGAGGTCCGTATTCGGCTGGCAGGCCTGGTTGGCCAGGTAGTACGGATAACTGGACTTGAGCATGCGGCGCTCCTGTGTCGGCGGATGGGTGACGTTCCGGCATTGCTGCGCCGGGCGGCTTGCCCTCAGAGCTTGGCGCTGAGTTCGCGGATCTCGCGATTGAGCACGCGGTCGTTGTCGGAATAATCGATCGGCAGGTCGATCAGATGAACTCCTGGCGTATCGAGGCATTTCGAAAGCAGGGGACCGAATTCCTCCGCCGAACCCGGACGATGGCCGTGCGCGCCATAACTCTCCGCGTAGCGCACGAAATCGGGATTGCCCATGTCCATGCCGAAATTCGGAAAGTGCATGTGCGCCTGCTTCCACTTGATCATGCCGTAGGCATCGTCCTGCAGGAGGAGGATGACGATGTCGAGCTTGAGCCGCACCGCGGTTTCGATTTCCTGTGAATTCATCATGAAACCGCCGTCGCCAACGACCGCGACAACCTTGCGATGCGGATGCACGATCTTCGCCGCGATCGCCGAGGGCAGGCCGGCACCCATCGTCGCGAGGGCATTGTCGAGCAGCATCGTGTTGGGTTGCTTGCAATGGTAGTAGCGTGCGAACCACAGCTTGTACATGCCATTGTCGAGGCAGAGGATGCCGTCGTCGGGCATGACCTTGCGCACGTCGGCGACCATGCGCACCGGATAGATCGGGAAGCGCGGGTCCTCGGCACCTTTCGCCAGATGCGCCGCGAGATGCCCGCGTACGGTGTCGAAGTACGAGAAGTCCCAATGGGTCTGCGCCTCGATCGTGTCGCGCAGGCGCCAGATCGAGTGTGCGATGTCACCGATGACCTCGATCTGCGGGAAATACACGGTATCGACTTCGGCGCCGAGGTAGTTGATGTGGATCACCGTGCGCAGGCCGCGACGCATGAAGAACGGTGGCTTCTCGATGACATCGTGGCCGACGTTGATGATGCAGTCGGCGTTCTCGATCGCCCGATGCACGAAATCACCGTCGGACAGGGCGGCATTGCCGAGCCACAACGGGTGGGTCTCGTCGAGCACGCCCTTGCCCATCTGCGTCGTGAAGAACGGAATGCCGGTCTGCTTGACGAAATCGCCGAGCATCTTGCTGCTGGTCTTGCGGTTGGCTCCGGCGCCGATCATCAGCAGCGGCCGCTTCGCGTCGAGAATGGCTTCTGCGGCGCGCTTGAGCGCTTTCTCATCAGCCACCGGGCGACGGTGGAAACTGGCCGGAATGATGATCGAATCGGTGTTGTCGCGGGCGATGTCCTCGGGCAGTTCGAGATGCGTCGCGCCAGGACGTTCTTCTTCGGCGCGGCGAAATGATTCGCGCACCCGCGCCGGAATATTGTCGGCGGAAACGATCTGACGGGTGTACTTGGTCAATGGTTTCATCATGTCGACGACATCGACAATCTGGAAATGTCCTTGCTTGGAGGCCTTGACCGGCTTCTGTCCAGTGATCATGAACATCGGCATGCCGCCCAGTTGGGCATAGGCCGCCGAGGTCACGAAGTTGGTCGCGCCCGGGCCGAGCGTGGCGAGGCAGACACCGGCCTTGCCGGTCAGGCGTCCATAGGTTGCTGCCATGAACCCGGCGGCCTGCTCGTGGCGGGTCAGGATCAGCTTGATGCTGGAGGTGCGCAGCGATTCGAGAAGATCAAGGTTCTCCTCGCCGGGAATGCCAAAAACATATTCCACACCCTCGCCTTCGAGTGCCTTGATGAACAGATCCGAAGCTTTCATGCATCGTGCTCCACTCAGTGGGATGAACGTGGAAAACCTATCCGGTCGCGCCGGCTCGATTGTGGGCGTCGCGATCGCTACGGGTCAATTGCCGGATTCGACCCGCAGGCGCAGTTCGCCATCGGCGAGGATGCCGCGCAGCAGGCTGCCTTGGTCGACCTGGGCAGTGCTGCGCACGATGTTCGATGAGGATTGCTCGATCAGGATCGAGTAACCGCGGGCCAGGGTGCCGAGTGGGCTCAGCGCGTGCAGTGCGCCGCCCAGTTGATTGGTGCGCGAGCGTCGACGTTCCAGCATGCGCAGGATGGCCGCGCGCAGATGACTGGCGCGTGCGCGCAGGTCGTCGCCAGCCCGGTCGATCTGCTTGCGTGGATGCTGCGCACGCAGGCGTGTTGCGGTCTGGGAAAGATGCGTTCGCCGACGCAGCGAATCACCTTGTACGGCTCGCGCGAGCCGCGCCCGCAACTGCGCCAGGCGTTCGCTGCCGCGGCCGAGGCGGGTCGAAGGGCGCTGCTGCATCAAACGTGCGTGCAGGTGGTCGAGCTTTTGGGTGACGGATTCCAGCTTCCGTCGCGTGCGCAGACGCAAGCGATCGTTGTTGCGCGACAGCACGCGACGCAGGTTGCCGGCATCCGGGACGAGCAGTTCGGCGGCGGCCGAAGGCGTTGCCGCGCGCAGGTCGGCCACCAGATCTGCGATCGAAAAATCGATCTCGTGGCCGATCGCTGAAACCACCGGTATCGGGCAACGTGCAATGGCTCTCGCGACACCTTCGTCGTTGAAGGCCCACAGGTCCTCGAGCGAGCCGCCGCCCCGGGTCAGCAACAGGACGTCATGGCGCATCGCCTTCGCGGCGGCATCGAGCATCGCAATGATCGCTGCCGGCGCTTCCCTGCCTTGCACGGGTGTCGGCAGTATTTCGACCTCGACCATTGGAAATCGCCTTCCGAGCACGTGCAGCACATCACGCAGCGCTGCTCCGGTCGCCGAGGTGATGATGCCGATACGGCGCGGCAGCGATGGCAAGGGGCGCTTGCCGGATTCCGCAAAAAGTCCTTCGGCGGAAAGGCGTGCTTTCAATCGTTCGAATTCGCGTCGCAGTGCCCCCTCGCCCGATTGTTCGAGGTGTTCGACGATCAGTTGGAACTCGCCGCGCGCCTCATACAGGCTGACACGCGCGCGTGCCAGTACCTGCAAGCCATCGGTCGGCTTGAACGGCAACCAGGTGCTCTTCGGTTTGAACATCGCGCATCGGATCTGGGCGGCGGCATCCTTGAGGGTGAAATACACGTGGCCGGACGCGGGTCGTGAAACGTTCGAGAGCTCGCCCTCGATCCAGATCAGGGGCAGGGCATCCTCGAGCAGGTCGCGCGCGAGGCGGTTCAGCGCGGACGGTGTCAGGATCTGGCGTTCGCTGGGAATTTCCGGGGTCACGGGATCGATCCGCCAAGGGTTCCGGTAGTGAACGGGAGCGTGGTGCGTTCCCGACCCTGCCAAGTCTGCCTGCATTGGAACGCATCGGCCAGCCGATGGGATCCGCGGCCACGCGCAAGGCCCGCCGGACAAATTACCCTTGGAGCCTGAACATCGGTACCATCGAGCGCATTGTGGCAACGTTCGGTCCGGGTTGATCAAGACAGGTTTCCGCTCAGGGACCGGACCTGGGCAAGGATGGGGAATGGGAGATCTCGGTGTGAAGCTGGATGCAGCAAGTGCCCGACCGCTTGAAATCCTCCTGGTCGAGGACAACCCGGGAGATGTGCGCCTGGTTGTCGAGGCCTTGCGACAAGGCAAACTGCTGCATCGCCTTTCGGTTGCCGACAACGGCGCCAAGGCGCTCGCGATGTTGCGTCGCGACGACACCCATATCCATCGTCGCAGCCCGGACCTGATCCTGCTGGATCTCAACCTGCCAGGACTTTCAGGACAGGAGCTGCTCGGCGTTCTCAAGTCCGATCCGCGCATGGCACGAATCCCGATCGTCGTGATGACGAGTTCCGATGCGCATGAGGACGTCGCTCGTGCCTATGCATCGCATGCAAACTGCTATATCCGCAAACCGGTCGGCATCGACCAGTTGCTTTCTGTCGTGCACGGCATCAGCCACTTCTGGCTTTCGGTGGTCAGTCTTCCCGAGCCGGCAGTGAGGGATCGACCGGACTCATGGCGATTGCTGCTCGTCGAGGACAATCCCGGCGATGCGCGACTGGTCAGGGAGCTGCTGTCCGGCTCGGACATCGAGATCGTCCATGTCGAGCGTCTCGCCGATGCACTCATCGAACTGAAGCAGGCTCCCTTCACGCTGGCCCTCGTCGATCCAGGTCTGCCGGATTCGGACGGGATCGACACGATCGCGACGATGCTGCGCATCGCGCCGCTCATGCCACTTGTCGTGTTGAGCGGGCGAGACGATGAATTGCTGGCTCTCGCAGCGATCCAGCTTGGCGCACAGGACTACGTGCTCAAGGGCAGTCCGGATGCCGCGATGCTGACCCGTGGCCTGCGCTATGCAATTGAACGCAAGCTGGTGCAGGAACGTCTCGACTATCTGGCCACCCACGATGGCGTCACCGGGTTGCCGAACCGGCAGAGCTTCATCGACGAGTTGACGACGACCCTCAATCATTGTCATCGACGCGGAAGCGATGCTGCGCTGATGATCGTCGCGCTCTCCGGGCTTGGCAGGATCAACCACTTGCATGGTCATGATTTCGGCGACCTCGTGATCGAATCGATGGTCGGTCGCATTCGCGGCGTCCTGCCGGAAGACGCGAGGATTTCCTGCACGGGCAGTGCCGAATTCTCGGTGATCCTGACCGATACCCAGTCGATCGCGGATACGCCTCAACTCTCCGAGCAGGTTATCGAGGCGGCGAGCCGGCAGGGCCGGATCGGCGAGCAGGAGTTCTATCTCGAGGCGAATGTCGGACTCAGCCTTTTCTCGATCGATTCGGAGGATCCGACGGCCCTGCTCAAATGCGCGGAGACCGCGTTGTACCAGGCGCGCGGTTTCGGCGCGAATACGTTCCGCTTCTATTCCGCGCAACTCAATGCGACCGCGCTCGCCCGTCTGGCGGTCGAGCACGAGTTGCGCGTCGCACTCGATCGCAACGAATTCGAGATGTATTTCCAGCCGATATTCACCGTTGCCGACGGACAGCTGCGTGGTGCCGAGGCGCTCCTGCGCTGGCGGCATCCTGCGCGCGGCTTGCTTGTCCCGGAACAGTTCCTCGAAGTCGCCGAACAACGCGGGATGATGCGTGGAATTGGCGCGTGGATTGTGGAGGAAGTCTGCCGCGTGGCGAAATCCTTCAGCCACATCGCTGCCGTGCCGATGCAGGTCGCGGTGAACGTTTCGGCACAGCAGCTCGAAGACCTCCAGTTCACCGGGATCGTCCGCCACGCCCTGCAGGCCTGCGACATCGAACCTGGATCACTCGTCATCGAGCTGACCGAGAGCACGATGCAGGGCGAGCATGCCCGCGAGACCCTGGTAGCGTTGCGTGATCTCGGCGTCAGGATTGCGATCGACGATTTTGGAACGGGATATTCGTCGCTCGCGTATCTGCGGCGGTTTCCAGTGGACATGCTCAAGATCGATCGCAGTTTCCTTGGCGGAGTGCCGCAGGACGATCGTGACGCCGCGATCGTTCGCACGATCGTGGCGATGGCACGCAACCTCGGCTTATCGGTCGTTGCCGAAGGTGTCGAGACCACGGCCCAGCTGGAGTTCCTGCGCGAGATCGAATGCGACGAGGCGCAGGGATACCTGCTCGGCAAGCCAATGGCTGCACAGGACTTCGTGCAGACGTTCCTTTCATCCCGATTGAAAGCCGCTGCTCGCGACGCATCGTGATGAATGGAGTCGAACGGAAGGATCCGCTCTACACGACCCTGGCCGCTGCCCTCGCTGGCACGGCCCTGGTCTCGATCGTGCTTGGAGTCGCCGTCGTGCCGGAATGGCTCCAGTTCCGGGTCGCGTCGGGAGTGTTGTCGCTGATAGCCGCCGTAGGGTTGCTGCTGCGGGTCCAGCCGCGCGGGCGGATTCCTGCGTTGGCTTGCGGTTCCGTTGTCCTGCTGGCCAGCGTCTCGCAACTTGCCCTATTTGTCATGAGCGGCACGGCCCATTCCGAGTCGACCTCGCTTGTCTACACAACCCAGAGTTCTGCTGCAGGCATGTTCTGCATCGGTGCCGCGCTGGTGCTCGACGGAATACTTCCACATCGCTGGGGGCGGCACCTGCTGTTCGGAATGCTCGGTGCGGTTACCGCCTTGATCGGCTCGACAGGGATTTTCGCCCTGATAACGGGTCTGGCGGTCGAGCTCGATGCGACCCTGCTCAACGGAATGCGGCTGCCCGGCGCAGTGCTGCTTCTGCTAGGCGGCCTGAGCCTGATGTCCGGCGCGCGACTGCGCAGCACCGGCCCGGCCGAACGCGATGAGCGACCGGCCTTCGAGGATGACCTTCAGGATCGTTCCGGGCTAGCCGCCGCGCTCGCCATCCTGCTGCTCACTCTCGGCGCGACCCTGATCGCATGGCGACAGGCAAAGGACCAGGTTGATCGGCAGGATGCGGTTGTCCGCAACAATGCCCTGCATCGATTCGCCGACTCGCTGGCGCACACGGCGCTTAACGCGGTCGATCTCCTCAATGGCGTGCGCGGGTTGTTCGCGGCATCCGACAACGTCAATGCCAGCGAATGGCAGCGGTTCTTCCACGAGTTGCCACTGGCGGACCAGTATGCCGGCGTTATCGCGATCGGGTATGCCGCGCAATTGCCAGCCGATCAGGTCGACGGCGCGAACGTGCGGTCGCCGCAGCCGGCAGGGAAGCGCCCGGCAATCGGCCGCGATGCGCACGATACCGCGGCGCCGCGCATGCCGACGATCTACATCATGCCGGACACGCAGGCCGCACGATCGGTCCTTGGGGTCGATCTCGACGCCGACCCGGTTCTGGCGGCAATGGTCGCGCGGGCCCGGCAGAGCGGAGGGGCTGCACTGTCGGGACGTCTGGATTTCGGCAAATATGGCGATCCGAAGGGGCGCGGCGGGTTCGTCGTGGCCCTGCCTCTGACCGATCGGATAGACCCCTCCGCCGCCGAGGTCATCGGCAAGACCGGTATCGTGTTTTGCGTGGTCGACATGGACAGAGTCGTGTCGCTGGCCGCTGCCGGTTCAAATACGGAAGACCTCAGGGTGGAGGTTTCCGACGGTACAGATCCCGGTGATGCGGCGTCGCTGTTCACTTCCGCCGGCTTCGATCGCGCGCTCGAATTCGATTCGGCGGTGTTGGATCTCTACGGTCGGACATGGACCGTGTCGGCGCAGTTCAGTGCGGAGGCGATACGGGCGAGCCGATCCAGGATGCCAGCGATCGTCCTTGCGACTGGATTGTTCTGCGCCCTTGTGCTGTTTGTCCTGACCTGGGTTCTCACCGGCCTGAGGGCTCGCGCCTCGCATCTGGCCAATCAGGCGAATCGCGAACTGAGTCGCGCGCAACGCGCCCAGCAAGCCGTGACCGATACGGCCACCGCCGGCATCATCACGGCCGACAGCAACGGAAATATCCTCTACATGAACCCGTCCGCTGCGACCGGATTCGGTGTGCACGCAAAAGACATGGAAGGGAAATCATTGACCGTGCTGATGCCCGAGCGCTATCGCGAAGCACACTGCCAGGGCATGAGTCGCATCGCCAACGGTGAGGAACCCAGGTCGATCGGCACGGCTCTCGAACTTGCAGGTTTGCGGGCGGATGGCAGCGAATTCCCGCTCGAACTCCTGCTCTCGGCCTGGGCCAGCGATGATCAGAAATACTTCACGGCGATCATCACGGATATCACCCAGCGCAAGCTGGCCGAGCTCGAGCTGGAGCGTCGCGCGCGCGATCTTGAGCGGTCCAACGCGGATCTCGAGCAGTTCGCCTACGTGGCTTCGCATGACCTGCAGGAACCGCTGCGCATGGTCGCCAGCTATGTGCAGCTGCTGTCCCGGCGTTATTCGGGACAACTCGACGCCGACGCCGATGAGTTCATCGCGTTTGCGGTCGATGGAGCGACACGCATGCAGAGCCTGATCGAAGACCTGCTTGCCTATTCAAGGGTCGGACGATCAGGCCGTGGGCCAATCGAGACCGATGTCAGGGAATGCGCGGAGCGGGCAATCGCGCAGTTGCACGATGCGGTCAGCCGCAGTGGCGCAGTGGTTCGAGTCCGCTGCGAATGCAGCGTGTTGGCCTTGCCCGCACAAGTCACCCAGGTTTTCCAGAACCTGATCGCAAATGCCCTCAAGTTCCGCGGCGAGAGCGCGCCTGAAGTGACCATTGATGCATTGCTCGAAGGATCGTTCTGGCGGATCACGGTCACCGACAATGGCATCGGCATTGATCCTCGTCATCAGGAGCGCGTGTTTGCGATATTCCAGCGTCTGCATACACGCAGGGAGTACCCCGGCACCGGAATCGGACTGGCAATCTGTCGCAAGATCGTCGAAAGTTTCGGTGGGCGGATCTGGGTCGATTCGATTTCCGGCAAGGGAAGCACCTTCCAGTTCACATTACCAGCAGGTGGGCAATCAGAATGAATTCAGGCACTGGATCGGTCAATCGGGTCGTCGAGATCCTGCTGGTCGAAGACAACGAGGGCGATGTCCGATTGACGCGCGAGGCGCTCAAGGAAGGCAGGATTCGCAATCGCCTGCACGTCGTCAATGACGGCGAACATGCATTGCGCTTCCTGCGCCGGGAGCAGGAGTATGCGGAGGCGCCGCGGCCGGACCTGATCCTGCTCGACCTGAACCTGCCGCGGCTGGACGGCCGCGAGGTACTCGCGGAGATCAAGTCCGATGCCGAGCTGAAACAGATTCCGGTTGTCGTACTGACCAGTTCGCGAGCGGAAAAGGACCTGCTCAGTGCGTACGACTCGCACGCCAACTGCTACATCACAAAGCCGGTCGGATTCGAGAATTTCATGGACGTCGTGCGCAACATCGAGAACTTCTGGTTGACGATCGTCGTGTTGCCGCCCAAGGACTGATTCCGGATTTGCGGGGTGTTGAGATGTCAGTCGGGCTTGCCAGCGGATTTGATCCGCCGCCGTGCGATGACGTAGCGACCGACGAAGACAACGGCAAACCAGGCGGCAAGTGCACCGACGGGCCAGGCGACCAGGCGCGGAACGAGGAAAGCGGCGAGTGCAATGACTGCCAGCACGAACGCGCCAGTGCCCAGCGAGGTGGATTCGGCGGGTCCCAGCACGCGACGATTGGTCATCGCCGCGCTCATCGTGTTGGCGAGTCGCAGTGCGCCCGCGGCGGCACGCCCTGAACTGCCGCCACGGACACGCCGTCTGGGCAGTGCCTGCACCGCGTTGCGCCGGACGCGCTGCCGTGCACCGAGGACGATCTCGGTTGCATTGCCGAGGTCGGATTCGTACTGGAGTTCCATCCGTTCGGCAAACGGCCGGTTCTCGATTGCGACGTCGAGTTCACAGTTTCCGATCCAGCTGGACAGATTGAGGTTCGACGAGCCTACGCGCGCCCAGCGGCCATCGGCGACTGCGGTTTTCGCGTGGAGCATCGAGCCATTCCACTCGAACACGCGAACACCGGCTTCCAGCAGAGGGCGATAACCGGCGCGCGAAAGGCCGCCGATGGCGGGAATGTCGCTGGTTCCTGGCACCAGCAAACGCACGTCGACACCGTCCCTGGCAGCGGACGACAGGGCCTGCACATACGGCGCAATGCCAACGAAATAGGCATCGGTCAACCAGAGCCTGGATTCGGCCATTGCAGCAATCATCTGGTCGAGACGATAGAGACCTGCCGCATTCGGAATGGTGGCGATGACGCGCAGATCGACCTCGCCCACCGATGCGATGGTGGAATCGTCGCCTCGCAATTCAGCGGTCAGCGGCGAGCCGAGGCGCACCCAGGTATCGGCGAAGGCGAGTCGAAGCTCGGGGACCGCCGGTCCACGCACCGCGACAACGGTATCGCGCCAGGGTGCAATGCCCTTGCCGGCGTCCCCCAGCCATTTCGCGCTGACGCAGATGCCGCCGACAAAACCCACGCTGTCGTCGATCACGAGCAGCTTGCGATGGTCGCGCGAGAGCCAGCCCAGCGGACTGCCGATGTCCGGGCGGTTGTAGGTGCGGACTTCACCGCCAGCCTCGACCAGCGGCTGCCAGAATCGCTGCGGAGACTGCCCCAGGCAGCCCAGCCAGTCGCGCACTACATGGACACTGACGCCGTCCTTTGCACGGTCGACGAGGAGGTCGCGCATGCCTCGTGCGACTTCGTCATCCCTGAAGATGTAGTTTTCGAACAAGATGCTCGATCGTGCCGTCCGGATCGCCTCGCGCCAGACCTCGAAATTGCGCTCGGCGTCGATCAACAGATCAACGCTGTTTCCGGCGATGAGTGGCGCGCCAGCCGCACGACTGAGTACCTGTGCGGCCAGCAGCCGAACCGGGTCGTGCACAGGATTGTCACGCTTGAAATCGGGCAGGGCAGGCATGCGGGGAGTTTAGCCGCGACTTCGTGAATGGAGTGGGGCGGATTCAGCCCTGATTTTTGGATTGCCCGGATTTCAAGTAATGCGCGAGGGATGCGCGCGCAGTCTGTCTGACCTTGTTCCTGATCAGCGGTGTCCAGCCAAGCAGCAGGCCGGGCATGCCTAGGGCCTGTCGAGACCAGCGCCAGAAAGGGAAATGATCGGTTTGTTCGACGATGCGGCCCTGCGCAAGGCGGAACCGTGAACTGACCACGTTGTGGACTGCCCGTCCTGTCGTCGAGAACGTGTACCAGGCCTGCCAGTCCGCGCTGCCGTCGCTCTCGCCCGCCCGAAGATTGGACGATTCGATGCGCAGGTCGGTTGCGCGCGAACAAAGCATTTGCCACATCGCGCCGATTTCCGCGCCGCGAAGTTCGAACACGGGATCGCGAAAGCGCGCGTCGGGAGCGTAGCAATCACTCATGGTCTTTCCGTCACGCGACGCGAACGCCGAGAAATAGCGTTCGATCGTCGAGAGATTGCGAGGGTCGGACATGGCTGGAAGCATGGCTCGCCTGCATGGGCGAGCCATATCCATTCCTAGTGGGGCGAGCCAGCGGCAACGGGCTTGCTTGCTGTCTCCGAAGGGGCGTGGTTCCTGCCATCCGTTGACGTCGTCGCGGTGGTTTCGTTGTCATCGACGCGGTTGCTGACATACCACGGCGTTCCGTCATTCCTGAGGAAAAGCCGGCGCATTTCCTCAAGCGTGAACGGACGTGCGCCGATGCGGCCGAATACTGCAACCTGGTGCCCGGTCTCGTCGACCGCGCGATCACGCTCCAGGCCGCGCGAGAGTGACAGCGCCGGCTTTCCGGTCGCATACCAGGCGATCAGTTGCGGCTTCGGATCCGGAGCGAAGCCGTAGAACTTCGGTTGCGATTCAGGAGATGTCAGCTGGATGACCTTGAGTCCGTTGGCGCCGTCGGCAACGTAGGCGAACAACGAAGCGTTCGTGGTGCCGACGATCACATCGCGGGCATCGTTGATCTTGCCGTCGGCCGTGAACATCTCGTACAGCTTCGGATGCTCCGGATTGGTCACATCGACGATGGCCAGCCCGTCAGTGCCATTGGCAATGTAGGCGTACGTACGTGCGACGTGCAGCTTGTGCGCATCGCGCAGCGGCAGCATCGCCCCGGCGACTTCGCGGGCATCCTCCGGCCGGGTCACATCGACCACATGCAGGCCATCCTTCGCGGTGACGAACATGTAGCGGAACTGGACCTGGCTGGCACGCGCATCGGCGATCGGAATCGTCTTCACGTAGCGGGGTTTCAGAGGATCATCGAGATCGAGGATCACGATGCCGGCATCGGTGGCAACGTAGAAAGTCGTGCCGGCGATGGCGAGATGACGCGCGCCGTTGAGCACGCCGTTCTCGTTCCAGGTCATCGCGCGGTCGAGGAAGTTGTCGCGCGGTTCGCGGTTCGCCAGCGTTTCGACGTCGGTCGCGATCAGGCCTTCCTCGGCATCGGTGATGAAGGCGTACTTGTAGACCGGATGCATCGGCTGTTCGCGGTTCTTGTCACGCATCAGCTCGCCGGTGTTGCGCTCGGGCGCGACCGGCTGTGTCGTCGCCAGCGCGATGCAGGTCGCATTCTTCGACGCAATCGCGGTGTCCTGGCCAAGCGGCGAGGCGGGAGCCGTGATGATCTTCTGTGATACGCCCTTGTTGGCGATACTCGCAACGTCGTAGACGCGCGCGCCCTTGCTGCCCTCGGCGACAAACAGGTACTCGCCGCGAAGCTGGATGCAGTTGGCGGTGCCGGCCGAGTGCTTCTGCGCGTGCTGCAACTGGAGATCGCGCTTCTGATGCTCCGCATACCAGTCCGGATACGCGTAGCGTTGCAGGTAGCTGCCAATCACCGCCTGCGGTTCATCCCATTCGGTCACCTGCACGGCGCTGATCTGGCCGTCGCCTCCGACCCACGCGTTGTAGCCGACGAAGTCGATGAACTTGGTGCCAAACAGGAGCAACTGGGCCATGATCGCGTTGTTGTCATTGGCCTTGGACAGATGGCAGTCCTCGCAGTCCTTGGTCTCGGTCTTGCGCTCGGTATGCGGGTAGTGCGTCGCGAACGCCTGCGAGCTGTAGCCGGATGCGGAAACCGGTGGCTGCTGGATGTAGATCTTCTCGCGGTTGATGTTGGTCGATGAAAGGACCAGCGCGGAGGATGAACGCACCGGCGCGATCTTGCCGCCCTTGATGTCGCCATGCTTGCCGAGGAAGAACATCTCGTCGCGGGCGACCTGCGGGTTGTAGGTGGCGAAGTTGCGCGTGAACCCCCCCTCGTACTTGTGCTTTTCAGTCTTCCAGTTGGCCTGGATCGGCAGGTGGCAGCCGCCGCAGCTCGTCGTCCATGAGGTATGGCAGGAATAGCACAGCATCTTGTCCTCGCTGTGCGCACGCTGGTCGCGCGGGACATCCGCGCCCCACTTGAGCTGGTCGGTTCCCATCGCCATCGTGTGGGCGCGCGTGGCCTTCGGGTTGTAGGTGCCCGACAGCGGATCGGTCGTGTTCTTGACCAGGGACATCGTCCATTCGAGATCCGGCGTCACTGCCGAACGCTGGATCAGCCGGTCGCCGACCCACTCGAAACGTTTCTTGCCATCCGGGTTGCGGATCAGGAGCAGGTCCTTGCCCGTCTTCGATGCCGCGGGCCCGGACGTCTTCAACGTGGGCAATTCGTCGGCCGTGCCGTGGCAATCCTGGCACTGGATCTCGACCGCACCCATGACTTCGGCCTTCAGGTAACCGTTGCCATGGTTGTCCTGGGCAAAATGGCAATCGACACACTGCATGCCGACGTCGACGTGAATCGAGGAAAGGTGCACGCCCTTTTTCCATTTGTCCGGATCATCGTCGGCGATCTTGGTGCCGACCTTGTCGAGCAGGTTGCCTTTCCGATCGCGCTTGTAGACGCCACGGAAATTCCAGCCATGGCCGTGATAGTCGGCAAACTGCGTGTCCTTGAGTTGCGGGTTGAGCAGCGAAACGTCCTTGGCGAACTCGAGATCGCCCCACTTGCCGCGGATCGATGCTTCCTCGGGATTGCGATCGAGGATCTTGCGCATCTTTTCGGCATCGGGATATTGCTGCTTCTCCGGCCACATGAACGGAGCATCGGACTCGTAGTCCCACATCGTGTAACCGAGCATCGTGTTGATGAACATGTTCGGTTGATGCATGTGGCAGATCATGCACTGGCTGGTCGGGATCTGCCTTGTGAACTCGTGCTTGAGCGGATGGCCGGGTTGATCCTTCGGAATCGTCGGATCGACCTGCTGGCTCATGCCCATGTTGCCGAATTTCGCGTAGATCGCCGAATGTCGCGGATCGCGATCATTGGCATAGACGACATGGCAGGAACTGCAACCGGACGAACGGAAGTCGCCCGGATTGTCATTGGTGCCGAGCATCCAGATGAACGGATCGTTGAGCCGGGTCTTGTGGATGTTGAGAACCGGGATCGAGACGCGCAGGGCCGTACCGGGACCGCGGAAAGACTGGCGGATATCCGGGCGGCCGGGTTCCTCGAGTTTCTGCAACTGGCCGAATTCGTTGGGCAGGCCGAGTTCGGCGAACACATTGTTCACGTTGCGGCCACCGCGCTCGAAGATGCGGAACACGTCGCCGGGTGGCACGGTTTCCCATGATGGCATCGGGCTGATCTTCGGCAGCACGCCGTGCGCGTCCATCGTCGCATCATTCGGAATGCCGTTGTCGACGCTGACTGCCTCGCCTTCGCGGTTGTAGGCCTCGCCGAGTATCGAATGCTTGAACGGCAGGATGCCGTTGTTGTACGCCGCGGCACCCCAGAACATCGCGGCGTTGGCCATCAGGCTCTTTTCATTGGCCTGGATAACCGGCAAGTGGCATGCGCCACAGGCTTCGCGGGCGATGCGAAGATCGCCAGGGTTGATGAAACGCACGAACTCGGGCGATTCCTGCAACAGCCAGGTATAGCTGCGCTCGGGGTTCGCGCTGGATTCCCATCGCGATGGATAGCGTGGCAGCACGTGCGCCCTGTCGATCGCATCGCGGTAGCCGACGCCTTCGCGTTCACCGGCGGCGACACTGACGCTGGCATTGCCACCGTGACAGTCGGTGCAGCCGAGCACGACCGCTGAACTGGCATGCATGGTCTTGCGGTCGCTTTCGGTATGACAGCTGATGCAGCCGCGTGACTTCTCGTCGGCCTGATCCCAGGTCTGGAATGCAGGCGCGTTCGGAGCGGTAACGTAGTCGCGCTCGATGCGTTCGGCTTTTTCGCCGGAGGCCCAGGCCGCTCCGGCCAACGGCAGGCAGACGACCAGCAAGATGGCAGCGATGGATCGCTTCATTGTCCTGCGCGCCCCCTCAGTAAGTGAAAATCATGTTGCCGAGCACCGTGTAGTAGCGGGTGTCGGTACCGTAGAGATCCTTGAGCGCCTGGCCAGGCAGCAGGGTGGCAGCCGACAGTCGCAGGATGATGTTCTGCGTGTCTTGCGGCCGCCATGTCCACGCCACGGACAGATCGGTGCCGATGTTGCGCCCGACATCCGCAGTCGCGCGCGCGACCTTGAGGATTTCCGTGTCGTCGAACCAGAGCTCGTTGATGTTGGTCGAGATGCGCGACTGCGGGGTGACGTCGAAATCGGCGCCGATCCCGATCAACTGCAGGCCGGGATTGTCGAAGTTCGACTGACCCTGCTCCTTCGATGAATGCAGGTTCGCGAGCAGGCCGTTGCGTCCGGCAAGCGCCACGCCACCGCCACCGATCAGGGGCAGGTTCTGGCGGATCCAGTAGCTCGTATCGGCGCCGGCGAAAATCGGATTCTCGAAGATCGCGTCGTAACCGGTCGAGCGGTCGTCGTAGGCATCGTCGTCGCCACTGGCCCAGGCGAGTGAACCGCGCAGGCGAATCCAGTCGAAATCCATCGATGCTTCGGCGGCCAGGAATCCGGCACGCACATCGGTGTCCTGCGCCACGAAGACGCCGGGCTTCTGCTTGCCGACGACGGCGTACGCGGAGACGGTCAGGTTGAGTCGTCCGAAATGGCCGTCACCGTTGTAGCCGAGATAGCCGACATCGTAGGTGCGCGGAAACTCGCGGCCGATCGCGGCGGGACGCTGGATGAAGCCGTTCGAGTCGTAGAAACTCGAATCCTCGCGATTGCGGTTGTAGGCGAAGATCGCCTGCGAAACGAATCCGGTGAACGGGAAATCCTGACGATACAGGCTGGCGAGGAAGACATCGTCCTTGCGCGGACCCTTGCTCAGGTCGTTCAGGCCTGAATTGATGTCCTTCTCGAGACGGCGGAACCAGGCCAGGTTGTATTGCCAGTAGTTGTTGTCACGGTTGCCGAAGAAGCGCACGCCGAGCTGGTTGTCCTGAAACAGGAATCCGCGGAAATCCGACGAAAATGGCTGGATGCCGACGCGAACCTCGTCGACGTCGTAGCGCGCCGACACCGTGCGCAGATCCTTGGTGACGAACAGTTCCTGCACCCCGACAAAACCATCGTCGCGCGTCCTGCCGTAGGTCGGATCGACCTGCAGCGCACGAACTTCCTCGGTGCGAACGCGGTTGTAGTTGAAAGCGAGCGTGGCCTTGAATTCGATATCGGGTGGCTTGAACGAGGTGTCGCCTTCATAGAGCAGGAAACTGGTGATGGCCGTCTGCGCGAAAATCAGCTGGTCGGTATTGCCGAGCACGTCATTCGACCCCGCGTCCGGCCCGGACTGCGGGCCAACCGGGGTCGGAATCCCGCGCGGCTCAAGCAGGGTGTCGGAGATGCCGGTCATCGAGAAGAACCACGAGTCGCCGAACATCGGCTTGTCGCCCTTCAGGACGTTCTGGTTGTACGGGTCGTACCACGGCGTGTTGACGCCGAGCGATTCCATGATGCGCCAACGATCCGGTACCGGCACGAAATTGCCCACCTGATCGACCGGCGCGGGATTCAGCGCATCGGGATTCTGCTCTACCCACATCGGCAGGGCTTCGGGCGGATGGCCGGGACGTCGCCGCGGGATCTGGGATTCGTAGGGATCGTAGGCAGGAGCGGGGATCAGGCCGATCAGCTGCAGCCAACCGATGGATACGCTGCCGCCCTGCGCGTGCAGGGCAGGCGCGATCAGTGCGAGCGTCGCAGCCAGGGCGCTGGTCAGGGCATTGCGGCGGAAGTGTCCGGTGCGCATGTCACTTGCCCTCGCAGACGAATTGTTCGGTGGAATTGAGGAACGGCGCCTGCGGGCATTGCACGTAGAGGAGTCGCGCCCCCTGCGGCGTGAAGTTGTCAGCGCGCATTGCCGGTGGCGCGTTGCCGATCGCGCCACCGAGCGTCACTCCTGCATTGTGCAGACCGAGGAACGCGACCAGATCGCTTTGATCCGTGCCGTCACCCGACGAGCCGATTGCGCCGACCAGGGTGTTGCCGCGATAGATCGGCACGCTGCCGCCGAACAACGTGATGCCGTTGGGAATGCGATCGATGCCCGTGCAGTTGCGCGGCGCTTCGCCGAGAGCGGGCAAATCGGTGCCGTCGAGGCTGACCGTCAGTCCGATCTGCTGCAGGTAGGACACGAGGAAGAGCGCCGTCTGCTTGTAGTCGAGGTCGAGTTCGAGGCCGGTCTTGAAAACGCTCCAGCTGTCGATCGGTGGGCTCAGCGGTCCTGGCGGCCGCCCTGGCACGCCGTCCGGATAGAACGGGCGCGACAGGTTGCCGATGGCACGATTCGAGAGCGCGATCGCACCATCGCCCAGCGCAGTGGACTGGGGCAGGAAGGCGCGCAGTGCAGTGACGTAGTTCGCCGGTGAGCTCGTCGATGTCGTCGTGAAGGCGACTCGGCCGTTGGCGAGGTCGAGCGATCCGGAAAGATAGCTGACCGTGCCTACTGATGCGAGATCGGCCGCCGCATAGTCACCCGAGAAGAATGCCGCGGTGCGGGCTTTCTGTGTGGTTACATCGACCGCATCGAGCAGCGCATCGCGTGATCGCACGATGCCGAGCACGACGCCCTTTGTATCGACGACGACGACGGTTTCTCCGGCCGGCGAGCCAAATGGCCTGCGCACCTGGGCACGCGTCCTGTTTGCGATCGCGAGCGATTCGCGCAGCAAGGTCAGCACTTCGTTGGAGCTCAGCGCTGCCGCCCCATCGGTGCCGTCACGTGGCGGGAAACGGTTTGTCCCTGTGCCATCGTCGACGACGAATGCATCGAGGCCGGGAAAGTTGACCGGATCCGGGCGAATGCCGGATTCGACCTGGCCGAACGCCATTCCGCGCGCGATCGTACCGCTGAAGAATCCAGGGATCGGGAACACCGATCCCGCACTCGAACCCAGCGTCGCGAACGCCGGGGCGGTGGCTGGATTGCGGGCCAGGTCGGAAAATCCGACATCGGCGTAACGCAGGGTCAAGCCGCCCGCTGAAATCTGGTCGGCCCGACGGTCGGCGGGCGCGGCGAAACCGAAGGTACCGGCGACAGCGATGATCTCGTCGATGTTGCGATCGATGTCGCCGGAATTGGTGTCGACGCCATAGGTTTCGTCAGCAGAGACACCGATCGCCCCGACCGGGACGCCTGCCTTGTAAAGCGGCAGGCCACCGGGATCGGCGGCAATACCGATCGGCGAACGGTGCGGGCCTGCATCGGGACCAATCCCGTTGAAGCGCGCACTGATGTCGGAGCAGGGCAATTGGGAGAACTGCACACCGAACAAGGGGCCGGAGGGCGCCGTGATGTCGCCAGGTGCAAAATGTTCCTGGGCGAGCTGGCCGGCGGTCCGCGAACCGAAGGCATTGCCCTCGGATGAAAAGTAGACCGAGGTGATCGCCTTGGCGATGGCAGTCAGCTCGCTCGGAATGGGCAGTCCCTCGAGGCCGCCGCTGATGCCACGCCCGGAGTCCACACGTTGCGTGACCGGCGCCCCGGTCATTCGATATGCGCCAAGCAGGTTGCCGACGCGGTCGATGACGGTGATGGTCGCCGGCTTGCTTTGCGCCTGTGCTTCGGCGACGGCCTGCGCAATGACCTTTTGTATGTCGTCGACGGTCAGGAACGAATTCGCATTCGCACAGGAACCCGCACAACCGGAATCCCCGTTGCCTGCCGGCGTGCCGGGATTTGTCCCGACATCGCTGCCCGTGTTGCTGCCGCCGCCGCATGCAAAAAGCATGCAGGCGCCCACAAGCAGCGTGCCGAATCTGATGATCCCCATCAACCCTCCCGTTGCCAGCGCTGAGCGTGCCTTCGGTACCCTGCGCGGATCATAGCTCAGTCCACCGATGACGCCTATCGTCGGCTTGTCCCGGCTCGCCCGCTTTCCGTTGCAGCGATGCGCTCAGGGTCGATCGGCATGGACGTCATCGGCGCCTTGGTGCCGACCGATTCCTGCCGAGGAAGCGATCAGCGATTCGCCGCGGTCGTTGCCGGTTTGTCCAGGGTCAGCAGTGGCGAACGATGATAGTCGTGGCAGGCGATGCATGTGCTTGCGATCTTTCCACTCGAATGGGCGCCTGCGTGGCATTCGCGGCAGTTGTCGATGCCTGGAATCAGCAGGTCATTCGATGCCTTTGACGATGCGGCACCTGCATGGCAATCGTTGCAAGCCTTGGTCTGGTGTTTCGCGTGGCTGAAGCTCGCTTCGACGTACCAGATGCCCGAGACGCGCACCGGCGCAACGTGCCAGCCGCCGTCGGCGCCGGCGGTCGTATTGATCGAATGACAGGTCACGCAGGCCTTGCTGGTGAACAAGGTACGTGCTGCTTCGCGCGCGCGATCACGCGCCCATGCCAGGGCCTCGACCTGCTCCTGGCGCGACAGCGGCGGCGAACCGGGCCGCCGGCGTTCCTGCACGATGGTCGGTGCGCGTGCATCCGCATAGCCTCCCTCGAGCCCGCGTCGTGCATAGAATTCGTCGAGCGTGTAGGTCACGGCCGGAACATCCGCGTGCGGAACCTCACGCTCGGGTGCCAGGGTGTCGAAGCCGAGCTGATGACATTCGTGGCACATCTTCTCGAATGAAATCGGCAGCATCGCAGCGCCGGCGACATCGGGCTGGTGGCAATTCGCGCAGACGAGAACCTTGCGGCCGTTTGGCGCGTTCAGGCCATCGGCCTTGAGGTGTTTCTCGTGGTTGAACTTGAGTCCGGAGTTTTCCTTCAGGGCAGCAGACCACGGCATGGACTTCGGCGTGAACTCATCATTGCCACTCCAGCCAGGCAGGTTGACGTGGAACTCCGGGTGGTTGCTGCCGAAATCGGAAATGTCGGCGATCTGGCTCGCATTGCGCGTGCGTGCCTTGAGGTCGGCATGGCAGTCGGCGCAGAGCTCCTGGGCCTGGCTGACCATGCCGCGATTGCCGTTGTGGTCCTGATGGCAGGTGCCGCAGCGCGCGTCGCCGAGGGCAGGGATGTTGAAGCGTGCCGGATCGGCGTGCGCCTTCGTGCTGGCGTGGCATGACGTGCAGGCCGTATCGCGCACCATCAGGAATGCATTCTGATGGCAGCGCGTACAGTCGTTCGCGATGATCTTGTGTGCAGCGTCAACTTCGCCGGGATTCCAGAAGGCCGTGCTCGGCAGGGGCGAATAACGCAGCACCTTGTTCAAGCCCGGAACGACATGCGTGGCGGCCGGCAGCAGCAGCCCGAGCAGCAGCACGACGATGAATCCGATCCATGACGGCCAGCGCTTGCTGATCCACGTTTCGGAAAGACTCGTTGGCTTCTTCCGGCTCGAACTGATTGCCGCCTGCTCGCTCTTGTCGATCGTTGAAACCTCGACGGCGGCATCGTAGTCACCGCGCGCGTCGAGCAGGGTCAACCGGGTCGAGCCGAGTTCGATGACCGCCCCCGACGCGACCGTGATCGAATAGGTGATCTCGCCGTTGACGCGGATTCCCGCGATGATCAGCGACTCGACGCGATATTTCCCGTTGCCCACCGCGGTTACGCTGGCGTGATTGAGTGCAGCGCGCAGGTCGGGAAGGAAGATTGCCTGATCCGATGCCCGGCCGATCGTGAGGATCTCGCCGTAGTGGGTATCGTCTTCGTAGGAGATCGAGCTCTTGCCCTTCTTGAGGACGCGACGGATCAGCCAGCGCATTCGCGAGGCCTCCCGTGATTCGTGTCAGCGTCGGCAATGGACATCGGCGGGATTGGCGGTTACCAGTAGAAGAATACGGAGATGATGTGGCCAATCAGCGCCGCGAGCAGGGTCACTGAAAGCGGCACATGGATATAGAGCCAGATTTCCATGACCGCCTGGTACTGGATGTCGCGCGCGACACGGGTCGCCAGCGCGCGTTTGCGCGAGAGCATGTCGATGAGTTTGCGCAGCGCTTCGGATTGCTTGTCGTCGGCGCCGCCGGCCAGGAAATCGACCATCGCGATGATGGTCTGCCCGGCCTGCAATGCCGGCGGTGCGGCACCGGCCTGGGTCTCGCGCTTCTCGATGGCGGCGCGGATCCGCGCGATCGCGATATCGGAGCCGTCGCGGGCGCGAAGCTGGGTCCAGACGCCGCCACCCAGCCTGGTGTTTTCAATCGAGCGCAGCACGACCGCGTGGATTTCGGGTGCGATGCCGTCGGCCAGGGCGAGCGCGTTCTGGTCGATCTCGGAAATTTCCTCGAGCATCGCGTCGCGCGTCGCGCTTTCGCGATTGCGCGTCATCAGGGTGGGATAGCGCAGGTAGGCATAGACGCCGAAGAAGCCGCTGAAGATCACGATCAGCATCAGGACGAGGGTGAGCGTGTGCAGGTTCCAGCCGAACTGGAATCCGCAATGCAGAAGGGCGAGCAGGATCAGGGTCGTGCCGAGATAGATATGTGCGGACAGCCAGCCGCGCGTGCTTCCGAGCGTTGTCGAGTAGCTGCGCTTGCGGATGCCGAACAGCATCAGCCAGACGATCAGCAATGCCGCGATCGTGCCGAGCGTGTAGCCAAGCCAGGTGCCGCCGTTCGGCGCGACCGCCGGATCGTGCCAGAGGTATAGCGCGATCGAGATCGCGCTCAGCGCCAGCGAGATCCACAGATAGCGCGATCGCGCATGGGTCAGGATGGAATCATGCACGGCATGCTCCTTTCCCGCGTGCCGCGATGATCGTTTCCGCGTGTCCGGGGATGTTCACCGGGTCAACGCCTCGATTGCGCATAGGCCGGAAATTCCTCGGGACTGATGCGGATCGCAGCACCGGTCGGACAGGCGCGCACGCAGGCTGCGCCGCCGGCCTGGTCCTTGCACATGTCGCACTTGACTGCCTTCTTGGCCTTTGGATCCTTCGCCGCATCGGGATCGTACGGTGCCTCGCCAGGGCCGGGTCCGCGTCCGAGCAGCAACCATTGCAGCAGGCCCGGCTTCTTCGGCGGCTTGCTGGCCATGTGGATGACGCCATACGGGCAATTGCGTTCGCAGTTCCCGCAGCCAATGCAATTGTCGGCGATGAAAACTTCGCCATTCGGCGCGCGACGCAGTGCGTCAGGCGGGCAATCCTTCATGCAGTGCGGATGCTCGCAATGACGGCACGAGGTGGGTACGTGCACGTTGGCAAAGGTCGGCCCGGCTTCGCGGTCGAGACGCGAGGTCCCGCCATGCGTTTCGGCGCAGGCCTTCTCGCAGTTGTCGCAGCGCACGCAAAGCGATTCGTCGATCAGCAGGATATCGGTCGCCTCGCCGGCACCCTGGGCCATCAGGAAGGAAATGATGTCGCCGCCGCCGGGCATGGCCTGCATCGCCAGATTCGCCGCGGTGCGTTCCTTGAACTCCGCCTGCAGCTTGAGGCGCAGGGCAGGAATCCGGTTGATCAGTTTCTTGAAGGTGGCGCCGTCAAGCTGGATCGTTTCAGTGGCGATCGCGGCGCGCGCGCTTGCCGATCGCTTCGCCTCGCCCATCAGGGCCATCTCGCCGACGTAGTTGCCGGCCGCCACATAGGTCAGCACGATGTCCTTGCCACCGATGTTGCGCGAGATGGTCAGCGAACCGAGCCGCACCAGATGCAGGCAATCGCCTTCCTCGCCTTCCTGGAAAACCAGATCGCCGGCCTTGTACCGCTTCAGCGTCGCGCCAGCGGCCATCTCGGAAAGTTGTTCCGGGCCGGCTTCCGCAGCGAAGCGGGACTGGATCGCGCGCATGATGAAAACGCGGTCGATCTCGGTCTTGACCGCCTCGACCGAATTGATCAGGCGATTCATCGAACGTCGCGGCGTTTCGACGAGGATGCAGTTCGGGCCGGCGCTGACCGTCGCCGAGCGGCGCCGGCCCGAGATCAGGCTCATCTCGCCGAAGAACTCGCCACGTCGAAGGACGATCGGCTGCGACTTGCCTTCGACCGCGATGCGCACTTCGCCTTCGACGATCGAATAGAAACTGTTGGTGTAGTCGTTGCGTTCGAAGATCACTTCACCAGCGGCCGGCGTGCGGATATCCGAGTCGAGCATGAATTCGCGCATCTGCAGAGGCGTGATGTGCGAGAGCACGGGCACGTTCTTCTGGATCTGGGCGAGGGCCTGGTCGACGTTGCCGATACCCTTGAGGTTCGTGAATTTCGCCTTGAGCAGCGGGGCGTCGGCGGGCTCCACGGCCGTGCCGGTGATGTACTCGATGACCTCGTAGCCCTGGTTCATCGCCTGCTTGATCAGCGGATAACCGCCGAGCGCGCCGACGATGTAGAGACCCTTGACGTTGGATTCGTACTGCGCGCTGATCGCCGGCACCGAGGCCGGGTCCTTGTTCGGGAAAACCACGCCGCAACCTTCGACAAATCCGCGCGGTGCGGTGGCGCCGAGTCGGGCGATGACCCGGTCGAGCAGGATCTGGGCACGTCCGTTGGCCGTGTTGAGGATCATCCTGCCGGGCTTGCGGCCCGCGCTGAGAGCTTCGACCTTTTCCGGCGCGGAGTTGTAGTAGCACTCGATCAGGCCGTCATCGATGGCCTTGAGGATGGCCATTTCGTTGCCCTTCTTGGCGCGGCCGAACTCGTCCTTGCGATTGATGATGACGACGTTGTTCTGCTTGGCGAGGGCGACCGCATTCTCGATCGCCGCGTCGCCCGCACCGACGACGACGATCGTCTCGCCTTCATAGGCATCGGGGTCGTCGAGCTGGTATTGCACGAAGGGCAGATCTTCGCCGGCCACGCCGAGCTTGCGCAGATTGCCCTGCAGTCCTATGCCGAGGACGACGGCATTCGCCTCGAAGGTCTTGCCGTTCGTGCATTTGAGTTCAAACAGGCCGTCGCCGCGCCGCTGGATCGCCGAAACCTCGTGTTGATGCCTGACATTGATCTTGAGTCGCGCCGCGGACTCGTCCCAGCCGCCGAGGATTGTCTCGCGCAGCCCCGCCACGAAGGGAATCGGCGAGCGCAGCGGCAGGATGCCGGGCTCGTCCATCACGTACTTGCCCTTCTGGTAGCGGTAGATCGTGTTGGAAAGGTGCGGTTCCGCCTCGAGCAGCACATGCGACTCGTTGCGTTCGGCGGCGCGGGCAGCGGCCGACAACCCGCCCGGACCGGATCCGACGATCGCGATTTTGAACCGCTCACTCATGAGTTTCCTCCGCCCGGGTCGATCATACCCAAGGTTGCCGGCGAGATGTGCATCGACGCGCATTCGGATGTCCATGCGAAGTACGATGCAGGTCTGCAACACGACGGAGCATCCATGCAGCGGATCACGCAACTCGGGTCGATCGATGCCTGCGTCGATCGCATTCTTGATGCCTGCGGTCAGGCGGTCGTGCTGGCTGCGCCACTCGGGCTCGGCAAGCCGAACCGATTGATCAATGCCGTGTATCGCCGGATCGCCGCCGATCCCGCGCGACGGTTGACGATCCATACCGCGCTGTCGCTCGATCCGCCGAAACCGGGCGGCGATCTCGAGCGGCGTTTTGCCGATCCGTTCCTGCTACGCCAGTTCGGGTCCGACTATCCGGCGCTCGATTACGTCGCTGCCATGCAGGCGGATGCACTGCCGGGCAACATCCGGGTCCACGAGTTCTATTTCCAGTCCGGCACGATGCTGCGCTCGCGACAGGCCCAGCGCGATTACGCAAGCCTCAACTACAGCGTCGTCGCGCGTGATCTGGTCGATGCCGGCGTCAACGTGATCGTGCAGCTGGTGGCAAGGAGAGGGCAGGGCGAGCAGGCGCGTTACAGCCTTGGCTGCAATCCGGATGTCACCCTCGATCTGATCGATCGCACCAGGGAAGCCGGAATGCCGTTGCCGTTCGTCGTTGGCGTGGTCAACGAGGACATGCCATTCCTCGGTGGCGACGCCGATGTCGGCGACGGTGGGCAGTTGTTCGACGTGATCCTGGATGTGCCTGCCCAGCCGCAGCGCCTGTTCGCGGTGCCGCGCGAGGATGTCGACGATGTGGAGTATGCAATTGGATTGCACGCAAGCACCTTGGTTCGTGACGGCGGAACCTTGCAGATCGGCATCGGTGCCTTGTCGGATGCCCTGGTCGAAGCGTTGCTGCTGCGTCAGAAGCAGAACAACGACTACGTCGCGATCCTTGATGCGTTGCGCAATGGCGCCGGTGCCCCCACGGTAGCGGCGCGTATCGGTGGCCTCGGGTCGTTTGAACACGGGCTCTACGGTTCGAGCGAAATGGTCATGGACGGATTCATGCATCTTCGCCGCGCCGGAATCCTCAAGCGCAAGGTCCACGACGACCTGAAGCTTCAGCAGGCTCTCGACCGCGGCGTCATCGGGCAGGTGCTCGTGGCGGGCGATGCGCAGCGATTGCGCGACTGCGGTGTGCTGCCCCGGCGGCTCGACGCGGAAGCGGTCGCGCGACTGGTCCGCCTCGGCATCCTGCCGGACAGCACGCGGTTCGGTGATGACCTGCTGCCCTCGACGGATGGCGGTTCCGTCGGCCTGGATCTCGACGATGCGGTCATCCTTGCCCGGCTCGATGACGCGATCCGCGGGCGTGCATTGCGCGGCGGCCGCTACCTGCAAGGCGGGTTCTGTCTCGGTTCGAGCGAACTCTACACGTGGCTGGCACAACTCGATGGCGAGGACCATGAAGGTCTCGCCATGTGCCGGATCTCCGAAGTGAACCTGCTGCAGCGAGGCGCGGAGGAACTCGCGGCCGTGCAGCGTCGGGATGCGCGTTTCTTCAATACCTGCATGATCGCGACCGCACTGGGTGCTGCAGTTTCCGATGCGGTCGATGACGGGCGCGTGGTCAGCGGTGTCGGCGGCCAGTACAACTTTGTCGCGATGGCGCATGCGCTGGAGGACGCACGTTCGATCCTCATGTTGCGCGCGACGCGCCGCGAGCACGGTGTGCTGGCTTCGAACATCCGCTGGAACTATGCCCACGCAACGATCCCGCGCCACCTGCGCGACATCTACGTCACCGAATACGGCGTGGCCGACCTGCGCGGCAAGACCGACGAACAATGCGTGATCGCCATGCTCGCGATCACCGATGCCGCATTCCAGGGCAGTCTTGTCGACGAGGCGATCAGGGCGCGCAAGTTGCCAGCGGGCTTCATTGTTCCGGGGGACTGGTCGCGCAATACGCGCAGCGCACTGAAGGCGCGGCTCGAACCCTACCGCAAGCGCGGACTTCTGCCGGATTTTCCGTTTGGCAGCGATTTCGATGCGGTCGAGCGACGGCTGTTGCCGGCCTTGACCTGGCTGAAGACGGCATCTTCGAGTGCGCGTCATTGGCCCCGTCTCGCGGCCGCCGTGATCGCGCCGGGTATCGTCGATCGCGAGGCGCTCGCACGCATGGGACTCGATCGCCCGCAAAGCGTGCGCGAGAGGATTCTGGCCCGGCTGGTTTCAGGCGCGCTCAATCGCGCCAGGTGATTGGCTTGGGGAAAGGCCTCAACAAGGCGCTTCGCGGCTGAAGCGGATTCGTGCAAGGCATTGCCTTGCTGGCAGCCCTGAAAAGGCGAAAGGCGGCTACATTCGCATCAGGATCCGTCGGGGCGTGCCTGGCGGACGAGTCGTCGGGAACAGTCGAAGACTCCGCATGGTCCGATATTTGCTAAGTTAGCCGGCATGGGTCGGAACTGGAATCATGAGCGAACTGCATAGACGCCTGCTGCGCGATCTGCCGGATCGGCGTGCAGCCAGGAGCGGAGACTTCAACAGTGATCCGCGTGCGGTGCGGAGCTGGGTCGCCGCGCTGCCGCTCGCCAATTTCTCCGCCACCGCGCGCATGCTTGTCGAAGCCTTGCGGGCGATGAATCAGCTGCGCATCCCGCCCGCCGAGCGACTCGAAGCGCTGGAGATACTGCGCGCGCCGGTTGCCCAGCTCGCCGCGATCGTCGACAAGCAGATTGTCGGCGCGAGCTTTCCGCTGCCACCGCAGCGTGCCGAACTCGGAACGCTGGCGCAGGAATTCCAGAACGAACTCGCGACGGGCTATCGCCTCTCGCTCCACGATTTCTGCGCACCGAGCGGCAGTGTGCCGATGCTGCGCGGCAAACTCGTCGCGACGGCGGCGGCGCGCGCCCTCGTCCATGCCGGCGCACGCCTGCACAAGGCTTATCTCCTGTATCGAACGACGCCCGCCGGTGCGTGGCAGGGCCTGCATGACGTCTACCGGTTTGTCGCATCGATTGGACTGGACAGGAAGCCGATCGACGACGCTTCGATGGGCGCTGCGGTCACCGCGCGTACCGCGTATATCCACGCCTTGTTGCTGGCCCTGGCCAATCCATACCGGTATACGCAGCGCGAGCTTCTCGAGGTCAGCGCGCTGACCGGCGCGTTTGCGGCGTACTGCGAACTCGAGAAATCGCCGGATGCGGCTGTCGTGTCGCATCCGATCGATGTCGAGAGTGACAACGGGCCTGGCTACCTGCCCGAAGAGCGCGCGGCATCGAGCGATGGCGTCTACTTCCTCAATATCGGCTCGCTGCTCGAGCATATCGAAGGCCAGGTCGCGAGCCTGCCCCCGGGGATCCGCATCGTGACGTTCCGCATGCGCGGCGGTCCTCCGATCCACGTCGACATCGACATGGCGCATCGCCTCGTTGACGGCTGGACGTCGGATGGAACGCGCGGCAACGTCCGACTTCCGGGCGGCTACGTCATGCAAAGCGTGATCGGACTGCATGACCTGCACTACGTGCTTGCCGGCAATGAGGACTTTGAAGGATTCCTGCGTCGCGTTCGCGGTACGTCGATCCAGCTTTCCGAGCAGGATTCAGCGGCATCCTGGACGATAGGTGCAGGTGAGCAGATGCGCGCGCAGCCGTTGCCGGTGCAGATCCTCGATCAGGGATTTGGCGGTTATCGCGTGCTCTGGGAACGTGGCGGCGCCGGCGAGACGGTCAAGGTCAAGGTGGGCGAGCTGGTTGGCCTGGCACTTCCCGAATCCCCCATGCCTCCATCGGACTGGATGGTCGGCATCATTCGCTGGATGCGCATCGACGATGCAGGTCGGGTCGATGCCGGTATCGGCCTGCTCGCACGCCGCTCCCTGGCCATCGGCATCAATGCGCTCGACGAATCGCGCAACGCGCTGCACGATCGTCGCGGGATCCTGCTCTCACCGATGCGGACCGAGGATTCGGCGATCTACAGCTCGCTGCTGACCCCGGGTCTGTTCGAGCGGGAGCCGTCGGCGATTCGCCTGACCTTGCCGGTCGATCCGAATCGCTGGCCCTCCTCGGCCTGTACCCTGGTTGTCAGCGGAGTCGGAGCGATGGAATCGGCAGGAGCGTACCTGCGCTTCGCGCTGCCGCCACTGGACCTGCCCGATGACGGCTTGAGTGTGCAGGACGACACGCTTGAGTCCGTGACCGAGACGGATTGATCGATTCATCCGGCATACTTGCAAAGGCCCGATCGTCCGGGTGCCCGTGACCCGTTGCATTGATGATGACAAGTCTCCCAGAAAGCCGGCAAAAACGCCGTGGCAGCGTCGGTGTCCGGATCGGCGCATCGCTGGTCGGCGATCGCGCGCCGGTCGTCGTCCAGTCGATGACGAACACCGACACCGCCGACGTCGTCGGTACCACGCGACAGGTTGCCGAACTGGCGCGCAGCGGCTCGGAACTCGTGCGCCTGACCGTCAACAATGCCGAAGCCGCAGCGGCCGTGCCGAAGATCCGCGATCGCCTGGCGATGATGGGCGTGCAGGTGCCCCTGATCGGAGATTTCCACTACAACGGGCATCAGCTGCTGGCCGACGAACCAGCCGCGGCCGAAGCTCTGGCCAAGTACCGGATCAATCCGGGCAATGTCGGCTTCGGGCGCAAGAAGGACACGCAGTTCTCCGCGATCATCGAAACCGCGCTTCGATACGACAAGCCGGTGCGCATCGGTGCGAACTGGGGATCGCTGGACCAGACCATGGTCGCCACCCTGATGGACGAGAACCACGCGCGTGCCGAGCCCTGGGAAGCAGCGCATGTGGCACGCGAAGCACTTATCCGCTCGGCGCTCGATTCGGCTGCGCGCGCCGAACAACTAGGCATGGCGCGTGACCGCATCATTCTTTCCTGCAAGGTATCCGGCGTGCAGGAATTGATCGCGGTCTATCGTGATCTTGCCGCGCGTTGCGACTACGCCCTGCATCTCGGTCTGACCGAAGCGGGCATGGGTTCGAAGGGGATCGTCGCCTCGACGGCCGCGCTCGGCGTCCTGTTGCAGGAAGGCATCGGCGACACGATCCGGATTTCGTTGACGCCGGAACCGGGCGAATCGCGCACGCGCGAGGTCATCGTTGCGCAGGAGTTGCTGCAGACCATGGGTCTGCGCGCTTTCACGCCGATGGTCACGGCCTGTCCGGGGTGCGGACGAACGACCAGCACGCTGTTCCAGGAACTTGCGCAGTCGGTGCAGGAACACGTGAGGGCAAAGATGCCCGAGTGGCGGATCAAGTACGACGGTGTCGAGAACATGACCCTCGCGGTCATGGGCTGCATCGTCAACGGACCGGGTGAATCCAAGCATGCCGACATCGGCATCTCGCTGCCTGGCACCGGTGAATCGCCTGCGGCGCCGGTGTTCATCGATGGCCAGAAGGCGATGACCTTGCGGGGCGATGCCATCGCCAGCGACTTCATCGAAGTCGTCGAGAACTACGTCGCGCGGAAATACCAGGGTCGCGGATCGGTCTGATCGGTTGCCTGCAAGGCTTTTCGTGCCCGGTTCGAAAGCTGGCCCTGCGGTGCCGTATCCGGCGGGATCGACGCTGGCGAATCCCGGACAGGCAATCTCACGGGCGTACCAGGGACAGCCGGTTCTCGCGTCTATCCATGATGCCGCGGCACTTCAATACTTCGATGCAACTTCCTGTTTCTGAATGCGAAATCTTCAGCCGAACAGCGGCTGGGCTGGATTGCTCCATGGTTCGCAGCGGGCGGAATACAAAGGCCAGCGCGCCGCCGGTTTCAGCGGCAAGCTGCAAGCGGCGCAGTTGCCGGTAATCGGCTTCCGGCAACCAGTGGAGGACGGCTGCGCAGCAACCAGCGCGCAGGCACTGCTCGGCGCTCCAGTGCGAGTCGGCGACGCCTGCATCGATCTGCACGAGAAGATCAAGGTCAATTCCGGCGGCTTTCAGCGCGGGTGGATAGGGGACATAGGGCGGCGCAACCATCGCGATGCGACGGCGCGTACGAGTCAATGCCGCCAGCGCGGGAAGTACCAGTCCAAGTTCGCCGAGGCCATCGTTCTCGATGAGGATCTCGATCAGGCAGCCGATCGGCCAGCCACCACCCGGCAGCAGGGCATCCAGCGATGCATTGCCGCTGGGCTGCGTGCGTATCGACGAAACAGGTTCGGCACCGCCGCGCCAGATATCGGGGCGATCGAGTACTTCACGCAGCGTCGAGGGCCGCACATGGGATGAAGTGGCGTGAAAGGGCATCGCAAGGACGGCGGACATGGCTCAGGTTCTCCGGATCATGCCGACATAAAGTCCTTCGATCGCAAAGGACTCGCGCTCGGGATCGATCTCGATCGGCGCGAAATCGGGATTGGAAGGAAGCAGGCGAATCCGTCCGCGCTTGCGCTCAAGGGTCTTGAGGGTGACTTCGTCATCGACGCGGGCGACGACGATGCGTCCGTCCTCGGCAGTCTCGGTACGATGGATGGCGGCAAGATCGCCGTCGAGGATGCCGGCATCGCGCATGCTCAGGCCGACGACACGCAGGAAATAATCGGGACGCGGACGAAACAGGCTGGCATCGATGCCGAATTCGCCCTCGATGTTTTCGGTGGCGAGGATCGGACTACCGGCGGCCACCCGGCCGACGAGGGGCAGCATGATGGCCGCCGGAGTCCTTGAGCGATGATGAAGACGCAGGCCGCGATGCGGCATCCGTTCCAGGGCGCCCTTGCGCACCAGGGCCTCGACATAATCCTGGGCCGAGCTGTGGCGGGCAAAGCCGAGTGCTTCGGCAATCTCGCGCAGGGTTGGTGCACGTCCGCGCTCGGCCATGTGCTGGCGGATATGCTCCAGCACGCGGCGTTGATTGTCGGTCAGCTCGAATTCGTCCATACGTACTAATGTACGTATAAGCGTACGGACTTGCAAGCGTCTTATGCAGCGAGGCCCTGAAAGCAGATTCCCGGCGAAACCCTGACCGGCAGAGGGCACGGAATCGCGATATGCGGAGCATGTCCCCAGTGGCGCGCCGCTTTCTTCTTCGCCGCGCTGGACGAGGGCTTCGTTGCTCGCCACCACTGCCGCGCGGATGAGCTGCCTGATAGCGGCCTCGTTGATCCTCTCATCATTACGCAGGTCGATCCCACACCGCGTGTTGCCCTCCAGCGGGACATGAGGGGATTTCGCATCGTCGACGCCGGCTGCCTCGCCATTACCCGCTGCACGTCGCTTGCGAAGGCGAACGAAAGCATCCGTGGGAGTCATCAGGACGAAGCGGGTCGTCCGATTGCCATGAACCAGAACTCTTGCGCAAGTCGAAGGATTCGCTAAGCTTGCGAGCTTGCTTTGGAAGCACTGCTTAAGGACAAGTAGCTCTTGAAAAAGAATCCAAGTTCAGCTAACGCTTCCGAGCAACCTACCTTGGCGGATCGGGTTCGATTGGCACGGCGCAAGGCCTCGATATCGCAGACGGAACTAGCAAGGCGGATAGGAGTGAGTGCCAGCGCGGTTGCTCAGTGGGAGCACCCGAGCGGTACCCAGCCCTCATTGCAGAGCCTTGTTCGGATTCTCGAAATAACCGGGGTGTCTCCCGATTGGCTTGTGATGGGAAAAGCCTCGCGTCCTCGCCCGGCGAGCGAAGTCGATTCCGAATTGCCTGCAGTTTCGCTGGATGTCTATGCGCACTCTCTCCAGGAAGAAGGTCTGCTCCGGGCATTTCGGCAGATTCCAACGAGCAGGCGTTCGCTTCTGATCCTGCTTGCCGAGGAATTCGCCGGCAATCGCGGGCGAAGTTCCAGTAAGTCCCGCTTGAAACGCTAGTTTCAGTTTTGGAGCTGCGGGTTTCGTAGGCTACTTGAGTGCCTCGAAGACCGGAGTAGGACATGGAAAACGTTTGTCACGGACGGCATGCGCCGTGTTCTTTTTTATTTGCACTGATGCTGACACTGGCCGGGGGGATGTCGGTATTTGCGCCGACTCACGAAGCACTCGCGAGCGAGTCGTCAATCGCCACGCCCGATGTGGCCCCCGATGTGCCTCCCATACATGACGAAAAAACCGGAACGCTCGGCGGTGAAGCGGGTACCGATGGTGGCTCAGCCAACTACCGGATCCCGATCGTGGTGCCGCCGGGGCGCGCTGGCATGCAGCCGTCGCTCTCCCTCAATTACAGCAGCCGCAGCGGTGACGGCGTCGCCGGCATGGGCTGGTCGATTTCCGGGTTGAGTTCGATCCATCGCTGTCCACAGACACCCGAGCAGGATGGTGCTACGCGCGGTGTGTCGTACTCGGCGAATGACCGATTGTGCCTGGACGGTCAACGCCTGGTCAGTGTCGAGGGCGGCTACGGCAATGCGGGTACGACCTACAAGACCGAGATCGACAGTTACGCGCGGATCACCCAGCTTGGGGGTTCGCTGACAAGCAATTCCACGTCCTTCAAGGTGGAACAAAAGGATGGGCGGATTCTTGCCTACGGCAGCGCCTCGAATTCACGAGTTCAACCAAATGGTGCAACCGCACCGTTGAGCTGGCTGGTCAATGATATCCGGGATCGCGTAGGCAACTTTCAAACCTACACCTATATCGACAAGAGCAACGGATACGGCGAAGTCCTGCTCGATTCGGTGACATATACAGGCCTCAATTCCACTGCAGGAAACCGGTCGGTCAAGTTTGACTATGTGAATCGCGTCGCTGCCGCCCCCGGCGTCCAGGGCATCGCCTCCAGCGCATTGGCCGGGGGTTTGACCATGCAGACGCAGGCCCTTGAATCGATACGCACCCGAATCGACGGCACGATTGTGCGCAAGTACACGCCAAGCTACGCGAGGTCCTCATACAGCGGTCGCCTGCTGATGAAATCGATGACGGAGTGCGCAGGGGAGTCCGCGCCCTGCCATCCGGCGACCCGGTTCTCCTATAGCGATGGCGGCCTGAATTTTCAGCTCAAATCCCTGGAAGGCTTCGGCTTGGCCTCGCCCGTTCCGCCGGAAGGTGAAGCAAACGAAACCTATCGCGTCCGGGTGGCTGGTGACTATGACGGCGACGGCACCCGCGAAACCGTGGTATCGGTCTCGGCGGGCAGGAGTTCGGGATCGTATCTGACCCAGTTCACCGCCGACCGTCGCGCAAACATTTCCGCTGCGATCACTTCGCCGTTCAGCGGCTTCGGGGCTGCGACGGTTTCTGAAGCCGACATGGATGGCAGTGGACGTGCCGCGCTGATCGGACTTCCGCTGCTGGATAGCAGCAATGTGTCGTTTGCCTTGTGGGATCTCGCAAATTTCCCGCGTGGCGCGCCCGCCAACAGCAATCCGTTCGGCAAGGTCCGCACCGACATTCCACTGCCGGGCCCTGCCGTTGGAATTCGCAAGCAAATACTGGCTGCGGATGTAAATGGCGACGGCAAGACCGATATTCTGACTATCCGCGCGGAATCCTGCGGCAGCGATGGCATCGGAGCCCGGAACGGAGTTTTCTTGTATCGGAATAATCACGCCGGGCAATTTGTCATCAATCCAAATGTCGAGGTCGACTTCCAGGAAAAGAGCCTTCTGTTCTGCCTGCCTCGAATCGAGAATGATTCCGGACACGGCTTTGCGCAGGCCGACATCGACCATATCGCCGATTTCAACGGGGATGGCTTTCCAGACTTCTATCTGGTTTACGCCGGTGGCGGCAGTGAGCTGACCGGCGGAATTGCCGGCATCGCCATAACCAATCCCGGCGGGAGTCTCGCCACGGTCAATTCTTGCGCGCAAGTTGGCTTGCTCGATAACGGCACCGACCTTGACGACTGCTCGCCGCGCAAGAACTATTTTCATCAATGGATGGACGTCAATGCCGATGGCCTGGAAGATTTTGTCATCGCCCGGCCTTCGGAGGGCACCTGGAAGCTGCGCGTCAATCTGGGCAATGGCGGCTTTGGCCCACAGATAGACACCGGCAGTTCCGCCGGTCTGCAGTCGGATTCTACCGATGCAGCATCGGGCAGCCCGCAGTACAAATTTCGCTATGCGGGCGGCTTTCCTTCGATGGATGTGGATTCGGATGGCCGGGCAGATCTTCTGATCCCATCGCAAGCACCTGGCGCGCAGGCGTTTGCCTTGAAGATGTGCACGATCAAGCGCGTGCTCAAGATTCAAACAGCCGATGGCCCAAAGTGCCCAAGCGCGACCGAGCAGTTGAACCAGCCATCAAGCATGTATATGGCAGAAGGTGCCGTCTGCGCCGCTTACTCCTGTTCACCCAATCCCGACAATTCATCACCGATGCCGGTCAATGGAGAACCGTTGGGCGACGCGCAGGGATATCCCTACCAATGGCCCGATCAAAACGGGAATCCGCTGCCTGCCTTCAGCGCCTACTCGTCCGACGCGAGGCATCAAGGCCCGGGCGAGGACAACAGCGTCTACCGTCTTGCGCAATTGAAGTTTGTACAGAAAGGCGCTCAGCAATTCGCCGTTGCGGTAACCGAGACGTCCATGGTGTCGGAACTCAATGACTACGATGGCAGCGCCGATGACCTGTTCGGCGATGGTCTGTCGGACCTGATCACCTCGATCGGCTGCTCCAATCTGGTGCTGAGCCAGAAAGGTACGCAGACTGCAGCGCCTTGGTGGCATCAGAAATGCTCGGTCGTCAACAATCGCAACTATGGTCCTGTCACGCTTCCCGATGGAACCCCCACTTCCAGTTTGGCAACCAAGGTTGCTCTGTACGCCAACATCAATCAGGGATTGGCAGCACCCGGTGGCTCGGAAGGGGCTGTTTCATTGCCGCAGTCCCAACGCCCCGCCGTTCCCGTCGCGACCAACTCCGGTTCAGCACTGAATCTGGGCCTGCAGGCGCCTTTTCTGCCGGGTCTCATGGACAGCGTCATCAATGGCGTCGGCGATTTCGCTGCCTGGGGTTATTTTCCGCTTTCGATACGCACAACGCAGGGCAATGTCCCGTTCTACGAATTGCCATCCGGCAACGGCAGCGGCTACAC
>ENA-UOWO01000161-UOWO01000161.1-activated-sludge-metagenome-genome-assembly--contig:-NODE-161-length-95553-cov-6.617500_pt1 | contig 95553 bp, 89 predicted proteins | sample MGYA00238148_ERZ761564 | MGnify/ENA primary metagenome ERZ761564 (study PRJEB28885, sample SAMN05720194) | activated sludge metagenome | isolation source: Anaerobic digester | place: USA... | reverse complement strand
AGATCAATAATGCCTTTGAAAATTGATTGTGATTATCCATCATCCCCAACTGCTGTCCACCTGCGCTATGCCCGATTAAAAATTTAGGAAAGGTATTATAACGTTGTTGCAGCCAATCCAGAATTGCTGCCATATCCTTTTGGCCCCATTCATGGTTCATTGCTTTAAAACCCCGGAGTGATTTGGGTTTAGATCCTCCAATTCCTCTGTAGTCAAACAACAATACATGATAACCTTGTTCGCTGACGTACCTTGCAAAGTTTAGATAGAACTCTTTCTTTATTCCTGTACCACCTGCGAGTAGAATGACACCCTTTGGCACTGATCCGACTTCAAGTAAAATAGAATCAAGCAAAAATCCATCACGTGAGGGGATATGAATTTTGGATTCAATCATTTCTTCTAACAATTATATAGAATGCTACTTATTAATTGTGCCACTAAACAAGTCTACCGTATCGGAGAAAGGATTTCCAGAGGATCTTCTAAACGATACAACTTGGCCAACATGCCAAATACAATCTGACATCGGTCCGTTTAGTAAATTCCAAAGAGGTAATTCAATTGATTTGGTACCTCCTTTAAATATGAGTTTCAAATTACTGAACTCAGCGTCACTTAAAGAACGAAAATGATTACTCGCCTCGCTCAGGTTTTCAAGCGTTCGTTTCCTCATTTCTGCAAAAGGTAATTTTACATCTTGTCCGTTTACATTTTCTTTTCCAATCGCGGCATTGAGAACGATGAACGACATCTCATAAATATGCTCAATTGTTTCCTGACTTGTGCGTGCATCGGCCGAGGGCTTATACTTTAAATCTATTTCGCGCAATCCTTCGGTAGCCCAATAAAACCGAAAGCCTAATCCATCCACCATTCGCGCAGCAACACTTCCGGCAGAAAATGCTTCAGGCTGCGATGGTATTTCTTTATAAGGTAAGTTCGTATTCTGTGCACAAAGTGTGAAAGATAATAATGTAAAACCAATGGCTAATAGAGATCTCATATTTATGAAGTTACCATCCTTAAAGTTAAAGTCATTTTTCCGAATTGACTATTAAATTTAATCGCATCGGTCATTTATTTCATAGCGCTATAGTATCGTTCAACTATTACCTTGAAAAGTTGAAGCCAACATGTACTTTGCATTACATCTAGTACGTATTTCTACAGATACTATTGAGGTCATTGTATTTATGTAGAAAACTTTACGCAGATCATTCTACCATTTTTAATTTCTATTTGGCAACTTATCCTGTAAAAAAGAAATTCATTACCTCTATTCGTTATCTCATCGGTATTCATTGATATGAGGCAAAGTGGTTGCCGTTATATAGCAAACAAATGAAGCATCTATGAAAAAAAGTATTTGGTTATTCTTATCCGCGATCACGGTTTTCGTATCCTGTAAAGACGAAGCGGTTGATTCACCCAACGCCATCTCATCGGAAGAGGCTGCAATAATGGCGGGTTCTTCGTTTGCCTCTAATTCATCCGGTGTTTCTTTAGTGTCAAAAGAAAGTGCAAACAAATCAGAAGACATCCTGGAAGACAATGCGAACGGAAGAGTCGCTACCTGTGGAGTTTCTCAAACAATTGATTTATCTGCTAATAGTCCGATTGGTGGAATCATTACCTGGAGTTACGATTTCAATTACAAATTCAGATTGAATTGCAAGGACGAAGCTCCGGATAACATAACCGTATCATTAAGTTATAATGGTGCGTTTGATGGACCGAAGTTGATGTTTGAGCACTCGGGACTAAGTGAAATTGCCCTCACAGCGCTTGATGCGTCTTCAGAAAATTTTATGCTTGACGGGACTTACAAACGAAGTGGTTCTTTTGAAATTAAAGAAGGAGAAGTGAAATCCGGAAGCAGCAGTATTACTATCACCCTTAACGATGTGGCGGTTGATAAATCAACTCATAAGATTGTGAGTGGGTCATCCACATTTTTGTTAACTGGTTCGGTTTCAGGAAAAGGCACATTTAAGTATGATGGCACAGTCGAATTTAATGACGGAGATACCGCTATATTAAAAATCAAGAGCGATATCTTTTTGCTCAACTTGAATGATGGTAGTGTCACCCCACAATAAAAATTTATTTATTCGGAATAGGTAGGTATGGAATTGGGCCACAGCAATGTGGCTCAATTTTTTTATTCCCTGTGAGTCACTTGCTCAAAGTAAGAAATTCATACTCACAAATAAGACCCTTCACACTCCTATCATCAATTTCCATTGCGCATAATGGGCACTCCTTATTTCTTCATTCTTCGTATCGCAGCCGGAAATATTTAATATATATTGCGCGCCAAATTGGAGAGACAAATTCATGCTATTTGAGTTAGAGAGTATTACACCAAAGGAACCAACAAGACCAACATTACCCAAAGGGACTGTCATCGATTACGAAATTGGTTTCCTTTTCAACTTCGCCTCAAGTCGCTCTACCAGCTTCGATCTGGAACCAATCCTAATCCATAAACGACACACTTCTTTTGAGTATAAACGCATTTCTCTTAACGCAGAAGTAGCACTCGCTTATTTACAACCATTGCCAGATGACCTTTACAATGACTTCCTGCAATTCTCCGATAACAAAATTCTGAATTGGATGACAGGCACGGGAAATAAATTTATCCGCAATGCCAATACAGGTTCATGGTCGCACAGTTCTGTACGCGAGCTAAAAAATATTCGCAAGCATTATGTGAACTTATTGCATAAGATCTGGCCAAAGCTAATGGAGCAACCTCATCTGTTCATTCTTAAATCTGGCCGCTTCAATAATTACGGACAGGAAAATGTAAAACTTGGAAAACAACCCGCTGAGATTCGTTTTAGTGTTGAACAGGAACAAGATGCAATCATAATTAAACTTATTTTATTGCTAGATGGCAAGCCATCAACGGTAAATCTTGGAAGAGGTGTGCTTCTTGCAAAAGACAATGTGCTTTATCTACCGCCTGATTCAGAATCGCTTGCACTCTTCGAAATGTTTGCGAATGGCGATTTAAAATTTCCATTGTCACTGAAAATGGAAGTTGTAAAAAAATATATTCTGCTGTGGATGAAAAAGTATCCGGTAGACATCAGCAACAAACTCAATATTATATTAGCGAGTCAACCAGTAGAATCACGTGTGTGGTTGAGCGAACTGAACGAATCGAACTTGATGATTCGCGCCAATTTTATCTATGATGGTGAAGTGGTGGAATACAGTGAGGAAGAAAGCCTGGTGGTCGAACAAGGTAATCTTTTAAAAATTGTAGCGCGGGATAAAGAAGGAGAAAAGAAGTTGCACGAATATCTGCGAGCACTTCATACTTCATTTTCAAATCAACGGAACAATTCTTATTTCTATCTTCCCTTCTCGGAGGTGATGAAGAAAGGTTGGTTTATTGGCATGATGCGAAAAGTACATGAACAAGGTTATGCTATTCATGGGCTGGCTGATCTAAAAAAATTCCGCTACACCACCCACGTTCCAAAGTTTTCAATTGCCGTTACATCGAATGCTGATTTCTTTGATTTAAAAGTTAATGTTCAATGGGGTGATCAGGAAGTGCCTTTGAAAGAAATACGACTCGCCATTCTCAATTGGCAAGATACGATCATGCTGGAAGATGGAACACTCGGCCATATTCCGGAAGAATGGATCAAACAATACAGTCTATTACTTCGAACCGGTAAAGAAGATAGAGGAGTATTGAAGGTTAGTAAAGTTCACTTCACCCTTCTGGAAGATATTCTCGACAACCTCGATACAAATTCGAAACAAGAAATTGAAACGCGCAAGCGACAGTTGTTAGAATATGATAGTATCGAGAAGGTTCCGCTCTCATCAGAAATCAAGGCATCGCTTCGTCCTTATCAGTTGTCCGGCTTTCATTGGCTACAAGCGTTAGACGAATTAAGTTGGGGTGGTTGTCTTGCTGATGATATGGGGCTTGGGAAAACCCTCCAAACTATTTCATTCCTCCAATACCTTAAAGAAAAATATCCTGGAAGCACCCAGCTTGTGGTGTGTCCTACTTCATTGATTTTTAACTGGGAGAGTGAATTACAAAAATTTTGTCCTTCGCTGAAGTATTACACGTACTACGGAACACAACGCGAGTTCAGTGAAACACATGTTGAAGAATATGATATTGTACTGACATCCTATGGAGTAGTTCGCAATGACCTTGATCAATTATCGAATGTATTGTGGCAGTATATTATTCTCGATGAAAGTCAGGCGATAAAAAATCCGGATGCGCGCATTACAAGAGCCATTCTACAATTGCGCTCAGTAAACAGGATCATATTGAGTGGTACACCAGTTCAGAATAATACATTGGATCTATATTCTCAATTTACCTTTCTCAATCCGGGTCAATTAGGTAATCGCGAATTTTTCAATCGCGAGTTTGCAACTCCAATTGATAAGTTTGGAAGCAAAGAAAAAGCACAACATCTTAAAAAACTAGTTCACCCCTTCACGCTCAGACGAACGAAAGAACAGGTAGCGAAAGATCTTCCCGATAAAACCATCTCGATACTCTGGTGTACGATGGAAGCTGAACAACGCAAGTTGTACAATCAATATCGCGATGGGTATCGAACAAAATTGTTAAAGAAGATTGATGAAGAAGGTATTTCAAGATCTGGTCTTGATGTATTGGAAGGATTATTAAGACTCCGTCAAATTTGTGATCACCCGGCACTGATCAATAGCAGTGAAGAAATGCAAGACAGTTCTGTAAAAATCACTGAGTTAACGCGTGAGGTAAAAGAAAATGCAGGTAATCATAAATTGCTGGTCTTCTCGCAGTTCACACAAATGCTTCATCTCATTCAGGCAGAATTTGAAAAAGCCGGAATCAGCTATTGTTATTTGGATGGTAGCACTCCGCTAAACAAAAGAAAAGAACAGGTAGCAAAATTTCAGGAAGATGAAAGTGTAAAGGCATTTCTCATTTCTCTCAAAGCCGGAGGAGTGGGACTTAACCTAACTACTGCTGATTATGTTTACATCGTTGATCCTTGGTGGAATCCTGCAGCAGAGCAACAAGCGATAGATCGCGCCCATCGCATCGGACAAAAACGAAAAGTGTTTGCATACAAAATGATTTGCAAAGACAGCGTTGAGGAAAAAATTCTTCAGCTACAGGAGCGAAAGAAAATGCTGGCAGATGATCTTATTCAAGAAGATGCCGGCTTTGTGAAAACGCTTTCGCGGGATGATGTGGAGTTTTTATTTGGATAGTAAATCGAATAACCCCAAAATAATTTCCGTACATCAAACGTGTGCACTTTTTGAGAAATAAAGGAATTAGTACCTTTGTCCCTCTCATAAATAAATTCTCCGTTTGGTCGCCAAAAAACAGGTAGTACTCTACACATTTTAGCCCCATGGAAACGTTTATGAATAAAATATAGTTATTTTGGTATAGGCACTTTTGCTATGCAGACCAATCAAAAAATCAAAAAATTGAAAGTTCCGGTTATTCTTCCACTGCTGTTGTTTCTAAGTTTTGTATCAAATGCTCAGGAGCAAAACCGTGCGGCAAACGATCTCGTAGTTTATGATCCTTTAGTGTGGAAGAATGAGTTGAAGCTTAATGCAGAGCAACGTCAGGAAATTCAAAAAATCAACACCGAGTTCTATCAAAGTATGTATGAGGCTGCCGTTGATTCCAAAGATCACAAAGTAATGCAAGCCAAGGCCAATCAGTATTTACAACAACGCAGTCAGGAAATCTGGGAAGCTTTTAGCCCCAGCCAACGAAAAAAATGGAAGCGCTTGTGGGATCATTATTCCTCATAGCTCATCTCATTCTTTGTTCTTGCTAATAGGCCAATCTATTACAAATCGCGTTCCCTTGTTGAGCTCACTCACTACGGAAATACTTCCTCCCATTGCTTCGACTTGTGTTAAGGTGAGGAAAAGCCCAAAACCCTTACCCGCTACTTGTGGATGAAACCGCTGATATAACTTAAATATTTTATCTTTTGCATACTTCATGTCGATACCTATACCATTATCCTCTATTGTAATTTTTACACGTTCATCCAACAACTCCGTAGAACACACAATGTAAACGGGTCTGTCGGGACTTGAATATTTTAATGCATTATGTATTAGATTATAAAAAATACTGTGAACATACGGACGCAATCCATTTACATATACCTTTTGAAAATGATCCATATTCACATGGCCCCCTACTTTTGTAATTTCATCCGTCAACATTTTAATGGTTAGTTGCAATTGCGATCTCAGCTCGACTCGTTCAGCTAAATTTCCAAGGCCTTTCCTGATACTCAACACACTACTCAAATCAGAAATAACTTCATCGAGATTGTTTACACTTGCGGTCAACAGGTCAATCAGATTTTCATCTCCGGTATGCAGTAAATTAACCAATCCTTTTATTCGGGCAACTGGCCCCCGAATATTATGAGCTGTGATGAAAGCAAATTGTTCTAATTGTGTATTCTGATCGATCAGTTCTTCATTTAATTTTTGAAATACGATAGTTCTTTCTTCAACTCGTTGCTCCAGGGTTGTCTTGATGTTTTCCAATTCAGTATTTCGATGTTCCATCGATTCTGATTGTGCTGACAATTCTTCATTCTGTGCTGCAATTTCTTCCTGTTGAATTTGAAGTGTCCGAGTTCGCTCCTCCACCATCTGATTAAGAATTTTAGTACGGGTTCGCAGGGCACGCGTTCTCCATTGATAAGCCAGATAAATACTGCTGAAAAAAAATCCGGCAGCAAGGAATATAAACCAATAGGTTCTCCAAAAAGGAGCTACAATGTTTATCTCCATAACTAAACCTTCCTTTTCCCATTCGCCAAATGAATTAGATGCTTTTACATGTAGCCGGTAATTTCCGGGTGGAATATTAGTGAATTGAATTCTTCGTTCATTTTCAATAAAAGTCCATGAATCGTCATAGTTCTGCAGCATGTATTGATATGAGGTATAGGCGGGGTACGAAAATCCAAGGCTACTGATTTCGATTCCAAAATTTCGCTCATTCCACGCCAAATCCATTTTTTTATTCTGAATAATCTGACCTAGCGATTGCTTTTTTTCATTTTGATCCGTTCGGTCGCCATTGATAAATAGACCCGTAATAATACATTGTGGTATTTCACTCACTATCTCTAACGCCTCTTCAGGGCGAAATGCAGTTAGACCATTAACACCACCAAAATACATTTTGCCAGAAGGTGATTGAAAATACGCATTCGTGTTAAACTCATTTCCCTGCAATCCGTGACTCGTATTAAAATTCCGTATGCTGCGCAATTCTTTCTTACTAAAAATCGACAATCCTTTATTTGTGCTTAACCACAAATTATTTGCCCGGTCTTCTAATATTCCATACACAACTTCATTCGACAACCCATGCTTCTCTGTAAAATTTATGAATCGCTTGTTCTTTTCATCATACAAGGAAAGCCCACCTCCTGAAGTGCCAATCCATACTTTACCGTTTGAGTCCTGATAGAAGCATTTAATCAATGCATTGGGAAAACTACTGGAGTCAGCTGCTTCATTGCCGAAATCGCGTATGGGTTGAAACGTTTTGCTATCCAGTTGAACAATGTGTGCAAAATATTCCGTCCACAGAACATTGTTAATAAGGTTCATCACCAATGTACCGATTGTTGTCAACTGTTTTATTTGATTTGTCTGCGTGTCGAGAAATAAAACACCTTGAGATGTAGCAATAAGAAGTTTGTCTTTAGAAAGATAAAGTAAATCGTTCACCATTGTCTTTGGATCGTCTAAGCGAGGAATCCCAGTGAAACTAATCTCTTTTCCATTCCACTTTCTCAGACCCTTTGATGTTGCAATCCACAATCCCCCTGTCGGAATGATCAACATTTTATTAATGCGGGTCTTTTGTCCGTTCTTCGAAAAGACATTATAATGATGGGTTTTATTTAGCTTAAGGTTAATAATATCAAGGCCATCTAATGTAGAGACATAGATTTCATTGTCGTCTTTGGTAACAACGGAGGTAACAAAGTTATTGGCTAACGTTATGGGAGCCCCGGAGAAACTACCGAAGTAATTGAACACGGAGAGTTTTGGACTGTATTTGTTAAGACCCAATCCATTGGAACCAATCCATACGACACCATCCTTCGTCTCGAAAATGCAAGCCAGATAATCGCTTGATAAAGCAAATGGATCTTGTGAAATATAGCGAAGTGTTTTGACGTAGCGATCAGAAGAGTTGAATACAAGTACCTCCTTTCGCATAACCCACAAATCACCATTTGCTAACTTCAGCATTTGCATGTGTTCCTCGTCTACATCATCGCTGACTGAAAAAGTAAATAGTGTTATAAATTGATTGCGTTTATAATCAAATTTTCGAAGTGACTCTTTGCTTTGCACATAGACCTCATGTGTGCTCTCAACATAATGGAAAGAAATTCTGGAAGATGGATTTAATATCGTTTTGAAATTCGCCTCGCCTGGAGAGCGTACATAAATTGCATATTTCGTAACTAGCCAGGTGTCTTCATTGCCGGTACTGCAATAACTTTGCACAACCTGATCATCAAATTGCTCCATACCTGCTTTTCGCGAAAAGCGTCCCGTCAGAATATTAAAATTCCAAATACCTGCGTTTGAGCTCAACACCAATATGCTATCCGATTCCTGATCTAAATCGTTAACTACAAAATTTAGGTTTGGCTTTCCATCCAGCATCACCGGAAAGTTCATGAAGTTGTTTTTTTCTGGAACAAAACGGCTTAAAGAACCAGATGAAGAGACCCAAAGATTTTGAGATTTATCGATAAACAGCATGTGAATATCGTTTCGGGGAATCGTGTTTGTGTTTTTCCCATCGTGTTGAAAGATATAAAACTTGTTACCATCATATTTATTGAGGCCGTCAAGTGTGGCAACCCAGAGGTAACCATACTTATCCTGAACAAGAGATTTAACAGACGATTGAGAGAGCCCATCCTCTACCGTAATTCGCTCAAAGCGAACCTCATGTTGACTAAATACAGGAATAACAGCAAAGAAAAATGCAGCTGCTAGTAGACTCTTCATAGGTGATCCATTAAGAAAGCTGCCACCTTTCATCGTGATCAAGCAATGGGCAGATCAAAAGATACTGATTGAAATAATCATTTCAAAGAAACCATGATTTCTATCATGCAAAAAGTTGATTGGCTAAATGAATCGGAGTATGTTTAACTACCCAATGTAATGGCATGCTTCATATAATTCAAGACCTCGCTGTTCACATCTTCCTTATCATACATTCTAAAGTGGTGATTAAATTGTTTTTCGTCCCCTGGCACTTGTGCTATTTTTTGAAAGCATAAATTTTCCGGATACGGTTTCTCAAAAGGAAATACCACGTGAATAAAATTCTTTCCCAACTGAGTAACGTATGCAATTCGCTTACGCGATGTGGCAATACCTATCATGGTCTTGGCTGGAAGCACTTCAATTTTTCCAACCCTTTTAAATTGCATAACGAAATGGTCAAACAATAGAATGGTATGATCTGATTTACCATTTAAAAAATCACCCAACGATCCCTTATCAGGAGGTTTTGATTTGCTCTTCATATTCTGTCATTAAGATAGGGCGCTAATCCAAAGGTAATTAAAATCAGCCTTACGGATTCATCTGAAATCTATTCCGTCTGGTTCGTATCTTTAGCGCTAGAAATTTGATTTAGCAAAATACTGACGTGAGAAAAAATCTGGCAGATAAGGTTGGGTTGCGTAAAAAATTCAGAGCCGTGTTTACACGCTTTGGAAAAAAAGTAAACTACAATGGCTATACCGATACGACACTGCTTCTAACCAACATAATCGATCTTGAAATAAATACTCAGGTTACCGATCATCATTGGTTTGCCCTCACCAAAGGTTTTGAAAAAGCCAAACTTAAAGAAGGGATGACGATTGAATTTGAAGCTCGCGTAAAGCAATACAAGAAAGGATACGTAAATCCTAAGTTGGCCATCAATAACCAAAAATCCGATTATAAACTGAGCCATCCTACAAACATCAAGACGCTTGCCGCTGGCGAATAATTAATTTACAGAAGAGTATCCTGCTAATTTCATCTATCCATTAGATAATTTGCATACCACTCTGTCTTACCCAATGAAATATGCCGAAATGCATACTCACCATGAAGCTTCTTTTCATTCATAACCATCCCGCAAAAGGTATTTAGCATAATTAGTTTATTTTTGCGCCCGCATGAAAAAGATCATTGAATCCAGAAAACTCCTAGGGGTTGACAAAAGTGTTGAGTTAAAAGAGCTGAAAAGTATCTACCGGAATTTTATGAAGGATTGGCATCCTGATAAAATTCAGGATAATGCAGAAGCAAAACTTGAAGCAGAAGAAAAAAGCAAAGCGTTCATTGAAGCCTACCATCTTCTCGTTAGCATCGCGCCCGAAACTCATGAGCAGCAATTGGAACAGTATACTGCTGTAATTGCCTCTTCTAAACTGATTGACTTCCAATACAAATCGCTTACGCTTCAGGTAAATTTTGTCGATGGAAGCTGTTATGAATATTTCGGCATTCCCAAAAACATCTATAGCAAATTGGTAAACTCAGATAATCCGGATCGCTTTGCCCGCAGACACATTTACCATTCGTTTGTTTATCGAAAAGTGACGAAGGCTGCAATAGACTAAGCGCTGCGGTTTGGTATTAACAAAGGAGGATTAATCTTTCTGTGATCGATTAGAAAATTCTTGCTACTTTGGTTGTAAGTCTGCTTTCATATGAGGCAATTCCATCGCCCAACTCAAAACTTTCTACTAGGCAAAAACCAACCCGATCTTGCCTTTGCAGATTACAAACTGGCTGTATTAACCGCTCAGTTAAGCCTTCTTGCAATAGGTATCTGCTTACTTTATTTGTTCATCGATTTACAGAATGGAATTTTCGATTCCTGGTATTTACAATCAGGCGGAGCTCTTCTGTCTTTCCTTAGCTTTATTTTAAACCGGAAAGGATACTACTATTGGGCAAAAGTTCTGCTGGTTATCGCTGGTGATATCATTGTTTTTTCATTTGCCATTCTTGAGCCTATTGAAATTGGAGTGGGCTTCCTTTTTATTCTCTGCTACATAGTGACTATTGCGGGTTTTGGATTTGAACATCGAAGGACATCCTGGGTGCTGATCGCTTTCACCACACTCCTAATAATTACCTCTATTGTCTTCGACCTTCACATTGTTCCAAGAAGAGTCTATCCACCAGAATACATAAGCTTTAACCTTGTTACTAATTTAATAGTAACCTGCATTACCTGTGTATTGGTCGTCTATTTCCTGGTAACGCTTAATTACTACTCGGAAGGTTCACTACGAAAAAAGGAAATGGATCTGAACCAAAAAAATGAAGAACTGGTAAAAGTGAATACAGAGCTCGATCGGTTTGTGTACAGTACTTCTCATGATTTGCGTTCACCCATTAGCTCCTTGAGAGGACTGATCAATCTAACTAAATATACCAACGATACTGTTGAAATAAAATCGTACCTCTCCATGATGGAAGGACGTTTAACCCGATTGGACAAATTTATAAAAGACATCTCCGACTATTCTCGCAATTCAAGACTTCCATTAAATATTGGAGAGGTGAATATCAAAACCTTAATCAACGATGCTCTAGAAAACCTACAATTCTATCCAGGTGCAGAAAAAGTAAGCGTAGAGTTAAGTATTCAAGAAGATCTAACTATAAAGAGTGACTTTATTCGAATGCAGATTCTTTTAGGAAATTTGCTATCAAACGCATTTAAGTATGTTGATCCCGGTAAATCCAATTCCTTTATTAAAGTTACAGTGAAAGCCAATACCGAAAATATTGTTATATCAATAGGAGACAATGGCATAGGTATTCATAGCGATTATGCAGAAAAAATATTTGATATGTTTTTTCAAGGCTATGAAAAATCTGATGGCTCCGGACTAGGTCTTTACATCGTAAAGGAAACACTAGAAAAAATTAAAGGAACCATTTCGGTAAAAAGTGTGCTAGGAGAAGGAAGCATCTTTACGGTCGTCATACCAAAATCATTGCCGGATACATAAACTAGAGACCATCAGCGAAAACTTTCTCCTCCCACTTTTGGTTTATCAAACTACATTAGTATTATTTTCACAGCTATGAGCAGTTCTCCAATAAAAGCAATCAAGCCACTAGGCTTTCCATGGCAAACACAAGATCCATTTCTTTTCTGTGTTCATCATGAAGATTTTTATCCGAAAGGAAACGATGTCATGGGGCCTGATGCATCACTTACAGGTCGCAATATCGGCCAGGATTTTTCTCCAACAGAAAAGTGGCGCATGTACCACGGACAAACCGTGCCCGGCTTTCCTGCGCATCCACATCGTGGCTTTGAAACTGTAACGGTCGTTACAAAAGGATTGGTCGATCACTCTGATTCGCTCGGTGCAGCGGGTCGTTTTGGTTTTGGTGATGTGCAATGGATGACAGCAGGTAAGGGTGTACAACATTGTGAAATGTTTCCATTGTTGAATAAAGAAGAAGAAAATACACTTGAGCTTTTCCAAATCTGGCTCAACCTACCAAAAGCGAAAAAGTTTGCCGAACCTCATTTCGCTATGTTATGGAACGATACCATTCCAACCTTCACATCAAAAGATGAAAACGGAAAGACGACAAGTATAAAAGTAATTGCCGGAACAATTGAAAATGTAAAGGCACCTAATCCTGCTCCCAATTCATGGGCAGCAGATGAAAATAATGAAGTAGCCATCTGGACAATTAAATTAGAAGCGGGTGCAGAATGGAAATTACCTGTTGCGCCTGCGCACATCAATCGTTCACTTTATTTTTATGAAGGCTCTTCAATTGAGATTGCAGAAAAGAATTTTAGAACTCATCAGGCCATTGAACTTCTGGCTGATCAAAAGGTAATCTTAAAAAATGGTGACACAGAAAGTTCTTTACTTTTACTTCAAGGAAAACCCATTAGCGAACCGGTAGCACAATACGGACCGTTTGTAATGAATACCCAGGCCGAAATTCAGCAAGCCATGAATGAATATCAGCAAACACAATTTGGCGGATGGCCATGGCCGAGTTACGAGCATGTTCATCCAAGAGATAAAAGCAGGTTTGCTAAATATCCAGATGGCAAAGAAGAAGAACGGTAATACCTATTCCGTCAGTTGAAAATCCACAACAAAAGGTTCTTCAAGGACATCTAATCTTCCCAGAAGTTCTCCAAACTTATTATGTTCCGGATGCGGAAGGTATGCATCACGTGAAGCGACATCTTTAAAGGTAAGAAGGTAGGCATGTGTAAATCCCTTGTTTAGATTTTCAGGACTGTTGTTTACACCATATTCAAAAGAAACAATTCCAGGGATTTTTCCTTTCAATGCTTTAAACGCCTGCGTTACTTCTTCAATCTGAGCAGGTGTTGTCTTCTCTTTGTACTTAAAAATCACAATGTGTTTTACTTCCGTTGATTTGATATACATAAAACCGGTCATTAAGCTGAATGCAATCAGCAGACAAATGGAAAAGATAATTTTTGTTTTCATATTGATGTAAGGGTTAAAATATATTGCCACAGATTAAAATGCAGGTGTTATTCTGTAAATCTGTGGCTCATCCATTTACTTCTCTCCATTTAGTGTTGCCAGGAAGCTCACTACATCTCTGATCTCCTTTTTTGTTAAGAGATAAATCATTGGCGGCATACTCGATGCAGAATTGGTTCGCTTCACCACATCTGATTTTTTGATCAACGTGTCAGGCTTATCACCGATTTTTAAAACAAATCCATCTGATTTTTCTTCCAGAAGAATTCCATTAACCTTTTCACCATTCTTCAATTCTAACGAAACGCTACCAAAGCCGGGTGCTATCCTTACACTTGGTTCAATAAGCGCTTCAAGAATTTGTTCACGCGTTAAACGACTGGCAACTCCATTAAGTCGTGGACCAGCTGATCCGCCATAGTCATCGAATGAATGACACCGAATACATTGTGCGGATTGATGGCTCCAAAAAATTCGCTCACCCTTTCTTGGATCTCCGCCCATTAACGCACCAGCATAGGTAGCCTTTAATGAATCGGGTGAAGAATTACGCGTTAATTTTTTAAACCGATCGGTCAATCCTTTTGAGCGAGTACTATCAATGGCATCCGCCAATTCTAGCTGAACTTCTGCCGGAAGTTTCTTAGCTTCCAGATTATTCAGCAATTGATCAAATGTTTTTTCTGTGTATTGTATCGGCAATGTTCCTAAGGTAGTAATCGCAGCCTGCTTCTCTTCAACAGTGCGTGTGTTAATCACATCGGTAAGCAGGCTAGCCATGAGTTCTTTCGGAATATCCATAGCGGTCAACAAATCAAGTGCTAAAACGCGAACACTTTTTTCTTTATCCGCCAACGCTACCTTAATGGCAACATCAATTTGTTTGTCTTTTAATGTAGCAAGTGCATTAAGTGCAGCCACACGAACCTCTGCAGCAGGATCCATTTTTAATCGTGTTAACAATTGGGCAGAAGCTTTTTCAATCTTCAATTTTCCAGAAGCTTTTGCTGCATGGAGACGAACTACCGACTCTTTATTCGACAACAATTGAATCAATATATCAGCAGATTTATTTTGTACAATTGAAAGATCACGCGTAACCACACCACGATATCTTCCGTCAACACGATCCAATACAGATGGCTTCGCCCAAGTGCTCAATGCATCAATAGCTTCAGCACGCATTGCTAATGGGCTACCTTCATGTTGAGCATAGTTTAACAGATTTTGCATGGCCTCATCTGTACCCACACGTAAGTTTGCACTGATGGCTCTTCTTACAAAGGCCTCGTTCATAAACTTGTAATTCTTCAATGCATCACCCAACGCAGGTAAAGCATCTGGAATGGATAAATCATCATTGATTGCTCTTGCTGTTTCGGTTACGATAAATTCATCTGCATCATTGAGAAAAACTTTTATGCCGGGATTTTGCAATCGTCTTAAAGCTACTACTGCCGCAATGCGCAAAGCGCGCGATTGATTTGTTGATAATGCAATGATCGGTTCTGGTTTTCCAATTCTCGCTAATGCCAAACTTGCTGCATGGCGAATGTATTGGTCAGCATCATCGTTACTTTGAATCAATTCAATAATCGGATTGATGGCCGGTTCATACGCAATTCTACCTAATGCTTCAGCCGCGAAGAATTGCGCACGACTAAAATTGTCTTTCAACAGTGGAATTAATTTGTCGCCTGCGTCTGTATATCGCACATCGCCAATCCACTTGGCTGCTTGTGCACGAATTTCATCATCGCTATCAGACAACAAAGGCAACAGCAATTTTGCATGCTTCAAATCTTTTCGCGCAAACTGACTTATCCCCCAGATGGCATGTACTCTTGCCAATTGATTTTCTTTTTGCAAACTATACTTTGTAAGAACATCCAGTCCTTTATCACCACGCGTTGCTAGTTCGAATTGCGCCTTTTGTCGAACGCGCATGTCAGGATTTTTTAATTGTTCTCCTACCTTATTATTATCATAGTCAGAAAAGTTAGCTTCCAATAATTCCTTCGTGCGTTTGCGTTCTTCAACATTTGGATTTTCAACATCCAATTTCCAAATACGACCATGATCTTTTGTATCCCATCCTTCAATCCAATCTGCTAAATACATTGCGCCATCCGGACCAAAGTCAATACCTGTTGCGAGTACACCGTACATTAATTTCTTTGATTCGGTAAATTCAAACGAAGCCCCTTTTGGTTTTAGCTTGAAAGAGCTAATGCCCGATTGTGTTGGATTGCCTACAAACTCTCCAATAAAAAATGTGTTTTTGTATTCTGCACTTAATGCTGTGCCCGGATTATATAACATTCCGGTTGGTCCGTTCACAAAATTCTTAATAGTTGGTAAGATGTAAGCCGCTTGCCCCTCGAAACGTGGTATGTACATTTTCTCATCCATCCACACCTTATAGGTATTGTTATCCGGATCGCGATATTTTCCAAACTGCCAATTGGTTCTCCACCCAATGTCAGCACCGTTCACAACATATACAATCCGTTCGCTTTCTCCCGGATGATCTCCATCATTGTCTTCGCTGATTAAATTTCCATATTCATCAAAGACAAACTCATGTGTATTTCTATTTCCATAAGAAAATACTTCGAAGTCACTCCCATCAGGATTTGATCGAACAATTACACCGCTGTTTGGATGCTCCCATTTTTGTCCATCGGGATCAACACCATTAAATCCGATGTCGCCAATCTGCCAATAAATTTTTCCTTCTGGCCCCACTTCAATACCTGACATGCCATGGCCGCCAAATCCGATGTGAATTCCATAGCCATGCGAAATCGAAGTTTTCTTTTCCATCAGTCCTTCTTTATTTTCTTCGATACGCCACATATCGGGACCAATGTTCACAAACAAATCATTTCCGTGTTTTAAAATTCCACCCATGGCATCCGTCACTTCATCATAAAAATCCTCTACCACCATCTGAGACTGGTCAGCCACGCCATCGCCTGAAGTATCTTCTACTCTATATACATGTTCTTTCTGAACCGTCATGTCTTTCCAATCGTGGGAGCCATCGCCATTTAAATCCGCTAGCCATTCATTTTTCTTGCTGTTCTCAGGTGATAGTATTCGATGAAGGAAAGCCCGTTTCTCTTCAATGTTCTGAAGTTGAATCGATTCAATTTCCCAATCCTGATGACCGCGAATATCAAACTCAGAATTTTTTTGGCGATTGGTTCGTGTATAATAAATTCTCCCCTGATCGTCAATGTCAATGGAAACCGGATCGGCCACTAAAGAATCAACTCCCCACAATTTCAAAGTAAGTCCTTCTGCCAATTGAGGTGTAACCGCTGCCTCAATTGACTTTGCCATAGAGGCTGTCTTTGCAGGATCAATTTGTTTGATTCTTTTATCGGTTGTTTTTTGTTCACAACCCATGAAGATTAGAGTTGTGAATATCCACAAGAGTGGCAGGAAAATACCTTTGCTGAAGCGTTTCATTCTATGGTTTGATTAATTTTTAAAGATAGCAAAAGTTAGAAGTGCACTCCTAACATTAATTTGCTTCTTGAAACTAACCAATCGAAGTGTGAAGAATAAAACTTTCTCGTTACCTCTCTTCAACTCGTCATCCGCTTTCTTAGAATAACAAATAAGGTAATCAGGATAAAGGCTCCAGAGATTAGGACTGCCCAAAGATTCGGTTTTCTGGATCTACTATACATGACATAATCCGTCACTAAAAACTTAACAGAAGCCGGTCGCCAGAATAATTTATTTCCGGAAACTGAATCTGCATTTGTTTCAATTACCTGCCAGGGCATATCAATACTGTTCTTGTATTTTCCATCTTTAGCAAAGCTCATAAAACTCATTCTGCTATTAAGATCACGTGAAAGTTCCTTCGTATCCTTCATTGCCTGATCCCGCGGTAAAGGAATTTGCAGTGTATCGGCCATCTCCATGGCAAGATCACCATCGCCCTTGATATCATCAATTATACTAAACATCAGCTCTCTTTTCTTTGCAAGCGTATCATACCATTTCTTATCCATCCTACTTCTTTGCATCACCTTTGTTAGAATATCATACTCTTCATTAAAGATTGCCATGTTCACATACTCATCCATGATTTTAACATTTAACATTTGTAAGAAAAGGCTATCGGCTTTGGATATGCTGCTACCTTCATGGGGGAGTCTATTTATAAACTGATAATCTTCTTTTGTCAGATAATCCGATATAGAAAGCATCTTGAATCGATTGATTGGCGCAAAGGTTTCAGTGTATTCAATATAAGTATAGAACCACCTAAACTTTTTCTTGAAAGTAGATTTAATATGAAAGAGCGAATCGGATGAAGTATTTAATTCAGAATTCATTTCATCAATGGATGAGAAGTGCTTACTAAATGCAATCCAGTTCTTCTGTTCGGATTTTTCCTTAGTTTCCTTTTGCAATTTGGTAACGATTGTCGACCATCCGTGATCTTCATTTATACCAAACATGTTTTGGTGAATAATGGAAGAATCATTCTTTTCAAAAATAATGGTCTTGTCAAAAGTTCCGTCTTCATACACTTTGGTTTCGAAGGTCATTGGATTTTCGCACGATGATAGAATCACTACTCCAATCACTATTGCTGATATCAATTTGAATTTCATTTTGGGTTCGTTTTGTTTATCAAATGGTTTTAAATCGTTCATTTTTCTCACGTAAGCATGCTGCTGTATAACGTGATTCATTAAAAGGATTCCTACAGCTGTTCAATAGTTTAAACTTCTCAGTTGCTTTGTAATTTTGTAACTGATGTTGGAAATTTTGTGTATCTAGAATAGTTGTCTTTAATGAGTGGGTTGTAACTTGTGAAGAATATTGGCTTTGAAATTGGGTTGGTTTTGATTGCTCGACTACCAATAGAATGATCAACATGGCTGAGACCGTTGCCATGGTGAATCTCACCTGCCTCAAATCCAGGTAACTTAAAATCCAATTCAATACATTAAACGTCTGAAATTCTGATTTTGAAATTCCAGACATGATATCGCCAGTAAGCTGAGCAGAATTCAATGGCTTTATTTCTACTTGCGAAATTCTGTTCACAATGTTGGTCATGAGTTTCATTGATTCCGCCAACTCCATACATGCTTCGCATTCGTTGATATGATTCAGAAGCTGGTCATACTCTTCGCTTGTTAACTCAGTGAACAAATGAATTTGCCTGTGTGCTTTCTTACAATTCATTGTATTCTTGTTTAGTCGATTCTTTATAATACTGTATTAAATCTTGTCTGATTTTTTGCCTCGCGTAGTACAAATTGCTCTTCATTTTTCCGGCAGACATTTTAAGAACCTCACACACTTCCTCAACAGACAATCCCTCAAGATCCCGCAAAACGAAAACGGTTTGCTGTTTCGGTGTAAGTTGCTTGGCGAGACCTGTAACCACTTGGAGCAATTCCTGATCATCAACTTGCTGTTCATGATTGGTATAATCTCGAATTTGCTTTCCTAATTTTATTTCAACATTCTTCATTTGGTGTTTTCTGCTTGCTGACTTTAAATAGTCAAGACATTGATTGGTAATAATCTGATATAGCCATGTGGTCAATTTTATACCTTGTTTATACTTTCCTAAATTCTTCCACAGTTTTATGAAGACTTCCTGAATAATGTCTTCAGCCTCTGGTGCATTTCCGGTAAATCGAAACGCAACTGAATAGGCAAAGGGCTGATGCATTTCAACTAATTTCCGAAAGGCATGACTATCACCTCCCTGAGCACATTTAATCAAATTCAATTCTTCTGAATATTGCATTTAGCTATTGGCTAAAAGTGATACGACAAGGATGAAAAATGGTCAAATAGAAATTTAGAAAAAGGTTAGTAGAGTTACCCGCAACCCCGAACACTCAATATCCAACTAATTTTCAGAACGGCAATGCAGGTTTTAATTACCTTTTGATCTCAAAGAAAAGAGCATGGAAGTAAAGGTTACAACGGCAACATCCTGAACGATGACGATTCAGTTACCTTAATCAAAGATTTAAACGTGAAGGGATCATCAATCAATCTGAAACGTGGTACTATTGTTAAGATCATAAAACTTATGGATGATGCAAGTGAAATAGACTGTCGCATCAATGGTTCAAGCATTGTGCTTAAACAGAATTTCTGAAGAAGAGTTAATAGATTAATCGTCTTTTGGCTGAAAGGTTTTATGCGAAAAGATGATTACTCATAAAACTCACGCAGTGAGCCGAAGTATATGGTATTCCAGCCATCAACAATATCATCATAGTCATCATCTGGAATATTAATGTGCTTTAATTCCACGGAAGTGCCTTGCGCATCAGCATGGAGTTTAATGGTGACAATTGATTTATTATCCTTCCCGACTTCATCACCGAAGTACCACTCCTGCACAATTTTCTTACTGGTTTCAAACTCCAGATTTTTCCCAACAATGCTTCCATCCCACAACGAAAATTCTGTTCCGGGCACTGCCGACATCTCAGCATAATCACCCGACCACAATTGAATGGTTGCAGAAAGGGTAAGTGCCAGATAGACCTCTTCGGGCTGAGCGGGGATGATATAGTATTTCTTAAAATCCTTCATAATCAAATAATAAAGCCAAAGGTAATTGTTAAACCTTCAAGAACATGCTAATTATCACCGCACAATAAAATCTGGACTTCATTCTTGAACCAATGTATCGCTCCAAAGCGCAATAATTCACTTTCGATGCTCTTCTTATACAGAATAATACTAACTTCAAAATCAGATTTCCTCCCTACCCTGTAGGTTCTTAATCTTCAAAAAAGTCGTTCACTTAATACACGATCATTATGAAGGCTCTGTTTTTTTGGATTGTTCTATTGCTGTTTATCTGTTCGTCTTGCCAGATCGGCAAAATTCCGTGCCCAAGAGTTAAAGAGGCAAAACTTCGTTCACATTATAAATCAAATTCTTTTACAGCCAGAGCAAATCAGGAAGAACCCAGTGCTGAGCAAGGCAAGCTATTTAGAGATTCCCGCACAACGGTTCAAAATGTATCACTTGCAGAGTGGGATTGTCCGCGCCCAGGGAAAAAGCGTTACCTACCCAAAGCGGTAAAAGAAAATATTCGCAAGAATATGGACAAGATAAAATCGGATACTAAAAAAGATTGAGCGAAAGAAGCCAGTAGAATTTTTGTTCACTTGTTTTTATATATTTTTGTGCCCATACCCTCCTCCAATAAGTAGCACGATTCTTAACGCCAACATGGACTATAAATCAACTCTCACGGGCCTTTATCACTTACTTATATTAGCGGATAATAGTGTAAACGAAAAGGAATTGGCGTTTGGCAAAGAGATGCTTAAGATAGAAGGTATTGCTGAGGCTACCTTTAACGCTCAGATGGAGACACTTAAAACAAAAGATAACAAGACACTGCTTTCAGAGTGCATTGCCGGTTTAAAAAAGCTTGATAAAACAAAGCAAATCCGTTGCCTGGCCTGGTTAAGTGTTATTGCTAACTCCGATGGTTTTATGGATAAAGAAGAATGGGAGTTGATCTATAAAATCTACCACACTGAATTGAGTCTACCCTTAAATGAAATTATGAAGACTCAAAAAGACCTCAATCTACTTATCCACGGAAAATCCTTTCAGTCTATTGGAATCAGAGTGAATAAGTAAGGTCTGTATCAATCTAAACTATGATGTATTATAAAAGAGATTCTGCAACTGCACGCAGATATTATTTCTTTGAGAACAGTTCTTACTCTGCAGCTAAAAAAATTAAACAAACCTCTTCTCCACTAACTCCATAAATTCATGGAACTCTTCGCTGTCGCGATCCCATGAAGAGGCGTGTTCATCATCAATGTACCGAAGGGCTGCTTTCATATTATCCTGACGATCTAAGTGATCGATCGCTTTGCTAAATAATTCAAAGTCGCCATGAAACAATACCTTGGTGAACATGAATTTCTGATTGATAGTCAGGCTGTCTTTTATCTTACCAATCTTTTGAAATTTATCAACGATGCTTGGTCGTGGTTCACGACTTAGCGTTTCGTTAATGGTGGGAGTTGTTTGTTTAGCGGGTTGCGCTACTACGGGTTCTGATTTTGCAGTAACTAGTGGTGGTGTATGAACAATGACAGGCTCTTCCACTTTTACTTTTATTTCCGGAGCCTTTACCACTTTTGCTTCCGGAACAGATACGGGTTCTGGAATTACCTGATTTTCAATTTCCTTTGAAACATAAAAACGATTGGGCTCAAGCGGCACGACTGAAGAAAACTTTTCGATGTATTCTTCAACATCTTCCGGATTGAAATTTACTTCTTCCAGTATCTGATCTAAAATGGCAAAGGCTTCATTGCCCGAAATTTCTTTTACCCCTTTCTCATCCAGCTTTTCCAACATCCGCTCAAGCGGAGCTTTGTTTATCTTTAAATATTTTATCTCTTCCCGAAAGGGCGCAACTTCAAGCTTATTATTTTTTCCGGTTACAATTATCGAAAAGAAATCGTACGGATCGAAGATGACCAATAATGACTGACTTACTGCCTTCTTTAGCAATGGAGCAAAATGGGGTTGATCAATCGAAATATTATTGGAAAGTACTCCCATAAAATTTTCGAGCGCTTCTTTTACATCAGCTTGTTCAAAATCAAAATAGGGGCTTTTAAATTTCCGGGTGTCTTCTTTCCAGGTTCTAAACAATTCACGGATAATAAAGAGGTTCGCCTGCTGCACATTGCAGAGTGACAAAATCTCTTTACCGGTAATCTTATCTTTCGAAGCAAAAAAGTTTTTCAATACCTTGTCAGCATAGGCATCGGCATAGAGGGCAATTGCTTCAAGACTAATCTTTTCGTCCATGTGGTAAAATCAAATTAAGATGCTATTGTTCGCCTAAAGTTAATGTATATTCATTAATGCGCACAGTTTATGATCAAAGGTAAACACACAAACCATGGCAAAAATTATCATTCAAAATCTGCACAATACGGAAATTGATATTCGTTATTTTTCCAAACCAGCACTGGTTCAATTCGGCCTCCATTCACTCGATTGGATGCAGGATTGTGGAGGGAAGGGCCGCTGTGTTACCTGTAGGTTTAAGATCATTGATGGCATGGATAACTTTACGCCCTTAACGCCTGCTGAAGAACGGTATCGAAAACAAAACCTCCTTCAAGAGAATGAACGTCTGGCATGTCAGGCCATTGTGTTAGACGATGTTGTTATTTCCGTTCCTGAAGATTGCAAATTGAAGCATCTTCAATATACATGACCTCCATTGAATTGCCGCTTCTACCGATCGTGACATTACTTTAAACTAAAACTAATGTGCATTGGATAAAGTCTCTTATTTTTAGCCCATGTTTATTGAGCCAAATCTTGGGGGCAAACCTTCATCCGGTCGGGCAGGCTGGATTGAAGTGATTAGCGGCTGCATGTTTTCGGGAAAGACGGAAGAACTTATTCGCAGGCTTAATCGTGCACTCATTGCCAAACAAAAGGTAGAAATATTTAAACCGGCAATCGATAAGCGATACCATGACGAGCGTGTGGTTTCGCATAATGAAAGTTCCATTCGCTCTACCCCTGTTAACTTTGCAAATGACATTCTGCTTTTGGCGGGCGATTGCGATGTAGTGGGTATTGATGAGGCTCAGTTTTTTGATCAGACCATTGTAGAGATTTGTAATACCTTAGCCAATCAAGGTAAGCGGGTAATTGTGGCTGGTCTTGATATGGATTATGAAGGTAAACCGTTTGGTCCGATGCCTAATCTTTTAGCAGTCGCAGAATTTGTTACAAAAGTTCATGCGATCTGTGCACAAACCGGTGAGCTTGCTTCGTTCTCTTTCCGATTAAGCGAACACGAACAACAAGTTATGTTGGGCGAAAAAAATGAATACGAAGCGCGCGGCCGAAAAGCGTTTCAGGATGGAATGAAGAATCGTGAAAAATAATTTTAATTGTCAATGATCGATTATTCAATGTGCAGATTGTTTTCTTATAAAATGATGAGTTCTATAAACCATTGTATCCATTATCTACTTTATGGGTTTGTTCTTTCCACATCCGTTTTTGGTGTTGCATCTGCTCAGGAAAATATTCCGATCGGCACGTGGCGAGCACACATATCATTTCAATCTATTCACAGTGTTGCTGTAACAGACCAAAACATTTATGGTGCTGCCGAAAATGGCGTGATGGTTTTTAGTCTGAAGGATAATAGTTTAACAGGATATTCAAAACTTGACGGACTCAGTTCAACGGGCATTACCTATATCAGTGCCGATCCTATAACAAAAAAAGTATTGATTGCGTACGAAGATGGTAATCTTGACATTCTCCTGGGAAACATCATAACCAATTTTGATCGTCTGAAAAATTCTGAAACCATTAGTGGTTCAAAACGAATTAATCACATTACATTTCAAAACTCTTATGCCTACCTATCGACCGATTATGGTGTTGTGGTTTTCGACATCAACAAACAGGAAGTAAAAGAGGCGTGGCGTGATTTGGGAGATTCAGGAGGAACAATTAAAATTTTTCAAAGCACATTTTTAAACGACAGTATTTTTCTGGCCACTGAAGCTGGTGTGTTGGCCGGAAAACTAAATGACAATTTGCTTGACTTTAATAAATGGACGCGTTTCGATACCGGAGTATTCGGTGGAAGCATTCAGTCGGTTGCGGCAAATCAATCGAAAGTATATGCCGCTATTAATTCTTCAGGCATTTATCATTTTACTGGAGCTGATTGGGTTCAGGAATCCTTTCTGCAAGGAATTCCCTTTCACTCTCTAAATGCATCTGCCAACGATATACTGATTGCCACTACCACCGAACTTTGGGAATTATCAAACTCAAATACCCTTACGCAAATTGTATCGACTTCAATTTCATCTCCATACATGGCACTGGAAGGTGGCACTGGAAAGCTCTGGGTGGGTGATGAGGAGCATGGATTAGTTTCCAACACAACGGGAAGCTTTGCAAGCTATTTACCAAATGGGCCCGTCAATACTGAAACGTCCCGATTAAAGTATCATGCCAAAACAATGCTTGGAGTTGGTGATGGACACTCCTCTACCTATGTGCCATTAAATAAAAATAGCGCTTACGATTTACTTTATGCAGGCATTTGGAGTATACAATCTTCATCGATGAAAGATTTAACAGACATCGATTTTTCCAGCAATGATGAATTTACCTTTACCTCATCTTTTGGGTATGGTGTTGAATCACGAAACAGTCAGGGGGCAATTGTTCGATATGATGAAAGCAACAGTCCGTTGATAAACTTAAATCCTCCCGGAAGATTTGTAAACATCACGGCAATTGAATTTTCACCAGAAGGATTATGGGTTGCAAACTATGGTGCAAGTACACCACTCCATCTTTTAAAATCCGATAATACATGGGTGTCATTTTCTTTTGCATCCATTGCATCACGATACCCGACTGAATTAGCGATCGATGTTTACGATCAAGTGTGGATGCTTGCCAATCCAAATCAGGGAGGAGGGATAGTTGTATTTAATAAAGAAGAAAATACATCAGCGTACCTTACGGATGTCGCGGGTTCAGGAGGATTGCCCAGCAAGAATGTTCATTCCATTGCCATGGATCGCGATGGTTATGTATGGGTAGGCACCGACATAGGAGTAGCTTATTTTGTTGATCTCTCTCGTTTATTTACTTCTGGCGTTAATGCTATCAAACCCATTTTTGAAAATCGGTTTTTACTAAAAGATGATAAGGTAACGGCTATTGCAGTTGATGGCGGAAACAGAAAATGGATGGGCACTGAACGAGGTGTTTGGCTTTTTAATCCAAGCGGAGAAACACTCATTCATAATTTTACGGCAGAAAATAGTCCACTACTCTCCAATGTAATTCGCTCAATCGAGATCGATGATAAAACCGGAGAGGTGTTCATTTCTACTGACAAAGGTGTGATCTCTTATCGCTCCGATGCGACAGTGAGTACAAATGCTTTTGAATCTGTTAAAATATTTCCCAACCCTGTTACGGCAGAGTTCACTGGTACCGTTGGCATTAGTGGGTTGGCCAACGATGCCATTGTAAAAATTACAGACATCAGTGGAAAATTAATCTGGCAAACAAAAGCGAATGGTGGAACAGCAACATGGAATGTTCGCGACTACAATGGTAATCATGCAGCAACCGGAATGTACATCGTTTTCAGTGCAACAGAAGATGGAGCAGAGAGTGCCGTTGGAAAGATTGCAGTGATCGAATAAAAATAAACAGCTGCGAATGCTACACAAAACCCGAGGCATCGTTTTCAGGTTTACAAAATATGGTGAGACCTCCATCATTGTAAACGTGTTCACCGAACTCTTCGGTTTGCAAGCCTATATTGTGAATGGCATTCGGACCAAATCATCTAAAAGTAAAATTGCATTGTTTCAGCCCCTTACCTTACTCGATATGGTGGTGTATTATCGTGAACATGCAAACATCAATCGCATAAAAGAAATAAAATGCTTTCATCCGTATCAAACACTTTATCAGGATGTAAGAAAATCAGCAGTTGCCATGTTCATTAATGAAATCATGAACAAGACTGTGAAAGAAGAAAGTCATGCGCAGGAGTTAAGTGATTTTATGGTGCAATCCTTAATCGCACTGGATAGCAATTCAACCGGCATAGAAAATTATCATTTAATCTTTATGTTAAAGCTGAGTCGTTTCCTTGGCTTTGGTGCTCATAATGTAAACGAAGTGGTAGGAGGAAGATCTGCTGATATCGAAACCGAAATGATAGTCGATCAACTACTATCGTGCGAGTATTCAGCAATCATTCCGATGTCGAATGTACTGCGAAGAAAAGTCCTTGATCTGTTGTTGAGTTTCTATGCCGATCATGTTGAAAATCTGGGAGAAGTAAAATCCGTTCAGGTATTACGCGATGTGCTTGGGTAACAACAGATCCCACTTTAGGGGTATTTAAAATAACGAAGACAATGAGTAGTCTTCTCCAATACAGTTTCATTTGAGACACCGCATTTCCATCACTTCAGCAACTATTTTTTTACACCAAGCAACCTCTTCTCTACTTTTGTTGTCTGATGGATATACAACCAGAAGTGAATATGTTACGGAATAAAAAAATAGTATTGATAGTCGGGATAGCAGTAGCCGCTATTACCTGCTTTTATACCGGCCTTTTTGGGATAAGCATATAAAGCTAAATCCTTCTGTTAGCCTCTTCGTCCGATACCAATTGCAACTCAGCATCCGGCATTCACCGAATTTGCATCACGAAATTACCAAGCATCAGATCATCTGTAATTATTCAGGCCAAGCATTAACAAATGAATATTCCCTTTGTTGTTATTCCACGCTAAATAATCTGCGTTATGAAAAAGATGATCAAAAGAACGATTGGCTTTACCGCATTAACAATTCTTGTGCTGCTCTCCGGCTTAGTAACCATCATGCTTTTTCCACAACCCTTGTTCGCTCACGCGTATGAGCACGAGAAATTTAGAGTGTATTCAGATACTGAAATGGATAAGAGTGTTCAACCAATTTTAGACAACGCTTACAAACTCATTGAACACAGCGAACTCCACGACTCGAATTATCGATATGAAATTTTCTTTAGCTCGGAAACCATCTTCAACAAAATAGAAGATCTGCAAGGCAAAGGTGCAGCAGCAAGAGCAACTGCCGGAAATATTGTTTTCAAAGTTACGGTCGACTTTAAAACCAATCGGGCTGTTGGTCCAATAAGTAAGATGAATTTAACCGAGATCTTAGCACACGAAATGGGGCATTGTCTTCAGACCAACCGACTTGGCCTTTGGAATATGAATCAATTTAATCACCCACCATACTGGAAATTAGAAGGCTACCCTGAATACATATCGCGGCAAGCGAAATTAAAAGGCAAGGATTATAGCTTATCGAATGAAATCAAAAGATTCATTGAATTAGAAAGTAAATCGAAGAATGGAATGGTAGAGGTAAGTGAAGAACACTTCATGCCATCCGTCTACTACAAAGGCCGATTGATGATCGAATACTTAATGGACGTCAAAGGAATGACTTACGATGAAATACTAAAAGACACCAGACCCGAAGACGAACTATATCAAGAAATGATACGCTCAACCTTAAACCTGGAACTTTGAATCAGGAACCTTGAACTTTGTTCTAGTACCTCCAACTCTTAACATCTGCATTCTCAGGCGCACTCTCCTGAATTCGTTTTAAAATCCTAGGTAAGTACATCGTATTATATCGCAAGCGCGAAATGTAATTCGGATTTTCATGATCACCATTCCAGCAATGCTCTGCGCGATCACCATAATCAACTTCACCTTTGTAAAACGGAGTGTTGGTTTTCTTTAGAAAATCTTCCATTAAATAAACAGCATTGTTGAGGTAGTAGTTATCCATATCACCACAATAGATATGGATTTTACCCTCAAGCTTTGGTCCTAATGTTTTCCAATCGCGTTCGAGTATGTAACGCAAATCATAATTCTCTTTCCAGTAATTTGCAACTGTCGGATCAATGTCGCCCGTTACTTTATCAAAAATTCGTTTCGGATATCCATCCTCACCTTGCGGTGAATACACGGCTTCCCAAATATCCCATTGTTGTCCGGAGCGGCTTTTGGTTCCAAGTGCTAATTCATAATGATTATCTTCTTCAACAGTCGATTGAATTTGTCCTAAATAATTTCGGTGTGCCGGTCGTGGCAGTTTCTTAAACTCACTATCATAATAATATGCATTCTTGTCTTTGTACAAATCAACTAAACTATAGGCACGAAAATCAACGGGGTCAGGACAGGCCGCAAAGCATCCGTTAAATTCATCCGGATAAAACATTTGAACCGCGAGTGCCTCCCATCCTCCGGTTGATCCACCATAGGTAAAGCGAGCCCATCCTTCACCAATCCCACGAAACTGTTTTTCAATTTCCGGAACCAGTTCTTGCATGATGGCATCACCGTAAGGGCCAAGGTTTGCAGAGTTTACAGCATACGAATCATCATAATACGGATTAGCATGTTGGATTTCAATTATTAAAAAGCGTGGAAAATTCTTGCTTGTCCATTGCTTATAGAAATTGTAGGCCTCTTGCGCTTCGAATTTCTTGTAGCCATAAATTCCAAAGCGTTCTGTATAATCCGTTGTATCCATAGTGGCATCAGGAGGTGTTTCACTAAATCCTCCAAAGTCATCTGGAAAATGTCCATGGAAAATCATGAGAGGATAGTGCGCTTCCTTGTGTTCATAAAACCCCTCAGGTATTAAGACGTGTGCTCCGAGAAACATCGGTTTCCCCCAAAACTCCGTAAGCAATTTGCTTTGAATTTTAATATGCTTAATGTACTTCGTATCCTTCGGTTCTTCCACAGGCGGAATCTTCTGATCCATTACCAGGCTAACTTCTTGCTCCTTAGTTGGGTCAATATTTATTTTGATTGGTTTGCTGTAAAAATTTCCGGGCTTGCTGTGCCATTGTTGTCCTTCTCCCTGATCAGGAGGAAGTTTTACAGTATGTCCGGTTTTTAAGTTGAATGTTTCATATCGATTGATTAAGGCCTGAATAAAATACTCGCCTTCCGGGATATCACTGATGCTTTGTTTCGGGAAACCAAAAGCAGATTCATCGAAAGAAATTTCCTCACCAGGCTTCATATCCTCTACATCGATACCAAAGACCAATTGCGCTGACAGTCCATTACTAATTTGAAAGCGGGGTTCTGTTTTTTCATTCGTTGCCAATAATAGAAGCAACCTTCCGTCTTGTGCCGACTCGATCATTTCTTTTGTGAAGGAAATTGTGAATTTCACTTTCGTGGATTGTTTAGCGGGCAAAGTGCATTGAACGCTTAAGATTGCCACAATTAGAAAAAGGAAGTAAGTTTTCATTCGGAAAGATTTAGAAAGGAAGCTACTACATTCGGAAAGAAAATTCTGTGCATTGTTATACGAGTGGCAATCTGTTTGAAAAAACATTTTAAAATAGCGCATTGCAAAATGCCCAACATAGTATATTGCAATACCGAAACTTGAATTATCATGATCATCTACCTTGTTGAGGACGATTTCATTTACGCGGAGTTTATACAGAAGGCCGTAAGTCAAAATTCTCAACACATCATTACCTGGTTTTCATCCGCGGAGAAGTGTTTGGCAGTAGCTCAGAAAACGTTGCCCGATGCTCTGATTGTCGATTACAAACTCCCGGGAATGGATGGAGTAGAACTTTATAAGGTGCTGCAATCACAATTGAAGGATGAAAACAAATACATTATTATGAGCGCCATTGAAGATGGCAACATGGTATTAAATTTTATCAAACAAGGTATTCGCGATTACGTCATTAAAGATGAGCATGTACTTGATTCGCTCATTGCCATTTTAGAAGGAAAAGAAGACGATTACTATTTGTTCAGCTGATTCGAAGTGGAAGGTTCATTGTAAACACACTACCAACACCTTCTGTTGTTACATATTGCAAATTCCCTTTAATCTTATCCAGCATCAGTTTTACAATAAGCAATCCTAAACCCGTAGCACTTTCGCCAGAAGTAGGTAAGGCTGAGAGTTTTTGAAACTTGCCAAACATTTTTGTCTGATCGTCCTTCGTAAAACCTCTTGCTTCATCCCTAACCGAGATAGATGCTCCATCCGGCTTACTTGTCAGCGTTACAAATACTTTCTTGCCTTCGGCCGAAAATTTAACAGCATTTGATATTAGATTTTCTACTGATCGAACCACACAATGATTATCGGATTGAATCATCAGAGAAGAGGGTGATTCAAAAAAAAGTTGAATATTCTTTTTAGAGGCTAAGGTAAAATAGTGTTGTGCCACAGGCCGGATAACCAGGGCAAGATCCATTTCTTCAGGAATAATCACTGTTCGTTTGTATACCAGGTTTCTATAATCAACAAGATTACGAATCATACCTAAACCATCGGCAACAACGAGATGCATTTTTGAAAGGTAACTTACCTGATCATCAGTCAAATTATCACCCTCCATTTGGATAAGCTGCACCAAGGCAAAAACACGATTCAATGGTCCTTTAATATCATGCGAAACCAGACTGATAATTTGCTGTTTCTCACGCGTTAATTCATCAATCTGTTGCTGCAAAGAATCAATTGTTTTCTGTGAGGATAACTGCTGTGATCCACCTTCCATAAAAATGACGTTTGGTTAAAGAAAGGTAATCATCCCAATGTAAAACGAAACACAATTTAGAACCGTACGCGGATTTCGTCTTTGTAATGCACCGGAACCCTGATGGGTAGTCCATTATAGTTTACCCGAATGCTGCCTTTATACTCTACATTGAATTTTTTGCCACCTAGAAAACCAAGAAGAGTATCCATCAATCCAAGTTCTTTCATTGCCAGTTTCACTTCCAGAGGAATGGTGAACTCACCCTTAGCAGGAATGAGCAGTTTCATTTTTTGATTAACATTTGCCACTTTCTTTCCGTTGACATACACATCAACATTGATCCGTTTAAGGTTCATCTTGATGTTGTTGGGGTTGTAGAAAATAGCCTTAGCCTTTAACATCGGATCCGTAGTGCCATCCACCACCACATCCTTTATCTTTCGCAGCACGATATTTTCCTTTGGCCCACAACTGGTAAGTAGGGTTGATAAGAGAAGAAAATAGAAAAAGAAAATATAACTATATAGATTTTGGGTGATCGGTGATCGGTGATCGGTCATCGTATGATTACTACTGATTGACACTTTTGACAATTTTTTCCTCTTCATACCGTAAACTTTAGACCTGGAACTTTGAACCTTTAACCTCGAACTTCAAACCGTGAACGCTGCATTATAGACATTCTATATCTAAATTTGTTACATGGATTTAGTTTTTAATGCAATTGCCGATGGACTCGCTGAAGAGGGTTATGCTGTGGTCGATCAGTTTTTAAGTCAGGAGGAAGTAAACGCAATTCTAGAACTTGACGAGTTTAGAAATGGCCTGACCCAATTTAAGAAGGCAGGTATTGGCAAAAGTCAACAACATCAAATTAACGAATCCATTCGGGGAGATTATATTCAATGGCTCGACAAGAATACAGCACCAGCATCGGTTAAAATTTACCTTGATCGGCTGAACGATCTTATATTGTTCCTCAATCAGAGTTTGTACCTCAGTTTAAAAGACTCTGAAGTACACATGACAATCTATCCTGCCGGATCTTTTTACAAACGACATCTCGATCAGTTTAAAAAAGATGATCATCGAAAGCTGTCCGTCATCTGTTACCTGAACCACGATTGGAAAGAAGAACATGGCGGGCAACTTCGTATTTACCTTAAGGATGAAACAAAAGATTTCCTTCCGGTTGCCGGACGATTAATTTGCTTTCGCAGTGACCAACTTGAGCATGAAGTGTTACTAGCCAATCGCGAGCGATTAAGTTTGACGGGCTGGATGTTGGATCAACATACTGACATTCGGTAGGGTGAGGAGTTAAAAGTTAATGGTTAATCGTGATGTCACTTCAGACATCGTCACGTGTATTTGTAGAACTGCAATCTGAATTTTAGTGCTTCATCGTTATCCGTTGAAAACCACCGAGCTTAAAATCTAAAGACCATTAACAATTAACGATTAACGCTGTACTGGCATTTGCAATATTGATAACTTGCATTCCAAACCAACTCTATAATAAACCAGCATGAAGTCGTATTTCTTAAAACTCTATCAGTACAATTATTGGTCGAACAAGCGTGTACTCAATAAACTAAAAGAACAAAATGTGAGCGATGAAAAAATCCTCACCATCATGGGGCATATTGTAGCGGCTCAGTTTCTGTGGCTTCATCGCATCAAAGGCTTGCCACCTGCTCAGGTAAAACTTTGGGGAGAATATACGCTTGATCAACTTATTGCTATGGCAGAAAATATTGGAAAGCATTGGTTGGAATTTGTGGAGAGCACAGATGACTTTAATCGCGAATTGAGTTACAACAACTACACAGGCGATCCTTACATTAATAATGTGGAGACGATTATGATTCACCTGGTAAATCATTCGTCTTATCACCGCGCACAAATTGCCCTGTTACTTCGTCAAAAAGGATTTGAACCTATCAACACCGATTTTATTACCTACGATCGGGTGATCCGCGGACAGTGGAAGGAGTAATGTGCTGATGATCAATTGGTCGATGTGCAAATGGTTGTCATCTAAACCTTTTGACATTCATTTGTGTTAGCTGACTAGTCTAAAATTTCAAGTCTAATATCTCACATCAAGTGTCTAAAATCTTTTACTATTACGTATGAAAAAATTAATTCTACTGGCAATCAGCTTATTCTTTACAGGAGTTGGATTCGCACAAGATGGCATCACGGTTTGCCACACATCATCCACCGATAAGTTTGCGCTCTTCGCTTCAAACAAATCATTCAATGCAGCACACTCCTTGCCGCGCTCTTATGTTCACATTAGTGAAGAAGGCGGAAAGATGATCACCTTTAAATGTGCTGATGGAAAAGATGGAAATGGTTATGTAATCATGGCCAAGAAAAAAACCAATAACTGGATTTTTGTATTTCAGGAATGGTGGGGATTGAACGACAACATTAAACGTCAGGCGGAAGAATTGTACAAAGACTTAGGCAACGTAAATGTTCTAGCCATCGATATGTATGATGGTAATGTTGCTACTGATCGTGAGAACGCTCAAAAATACATGCAGGCTTTTCAACAACAACGTGGAGATGTAATTGTGAAAGGGGCATTAGCATACGTTGGATCAAGTGCAAAAATAGGAACCATTGGTTGGTGCTTTGGTGGCGGTCAGTCACTTCTTGCATCGCTTAATGCTAGTAAGCAAGCTGCGGCTTGTGTAATTTATTATGGTATGCCCGTTGATGATGTTGAGAAATTAAAAACACTGAATTGTGATGTGCTCAACATCTGGCCAACTCAGGATAAGTGGATTAACAAAGAAATGACTGACAAGTTTGAAGCGAACATGAAAACAGCCGGAAAGAGCTTAACAACAAAGCCCTATGATGCCGATCATGCCTTTGCAAATCCAAGTAATGCGATGGGCACTTTTAATGAAGTGGCAGCGAAAGATGCTTATCAAAATACGCTGGCATTCTTTAATGCGAGATTGAAATAGAATAAGGTTTAATCCGTAATAAAAAAGTCAGGCGTTAACCTGACTTTTTTATTTATTCCCAAACTACGACTGCACTCTGGGCATACCAACCCGGATATTTCGGCAAATGTATTTTCTCTACTTCATTGCGTTTAACTTTCATCGTGGGTGTCATCAATCCATTATTAATGTTCCACTCATCTTTCATAACCACAATCTTTTTCAAGTGCTCGTAATGTTCAAGAGAAGGATTTATTTCTTCTAACGATGCCGTGAGACTCTGCACAATTTCTTCCTTTGATTTTGATTTTCCGGCTGCCGATAAATTTACCAAGGCAATAGGTTGAGGAATACCCATACCAACTACACACACTTGCTCAATGTTACTGTTCTTCATCAACTTCATTTCAATAGGTGCTGGTGAAATATATTTCCCTTTGTCTGTTTTGAATAAATCTTTGACACGACCTGTGATCGTAAGAAATCCTTCCGCGTCAACTGCGCCCTGGTCTCCGGTTCTTAAGTATCCATCTGCTGTCATAACTTCTGCAGTCATTGCGGGCTCTTTATAATAACCCATCATGAGGGCAACGTGTCGCGTTAAAATTTCATGATCTTCTGAGAATTTAACCTCCACCGTTTCCATTGCATTTCCAACTGTTCCAAATCGAATTACCTTCTGATTTGAATGCGATAGCGCACAGTTTTCAGTCATCCCATAAATTTCGCGTAAGCGAATACCTAATGAATCAAACCACTCTAACAAAGATACTGGTATGGGTGCAGCGGCAGTTCCTTTTAAACCCGCTTTAGACAGGCCCAGTTTTTTTGTGATGCTCTTCTTCACAATGCTGTTGATTATTGGGATTTTTAAAAGTGTATCCAATTTTTTCTGTGGCATTTTTTCAAGAACCTTCTCTTGAAATTTCGCCCAGATGCGAGGCACTCCAAAAAACAAATCAGGTTGAACCGATGCTAAATCTCTGCCAAAAGTTTCGAGCGATTCAACAAAAGAAATAGTAGCACCCGTGTAACACGCTAACATTTCAGTGAGATTGCGCTCAGCGATATGACAAAGCGGTAGGTAGGAAAAAAGTCGGGGATGATCTGGAAGTGTTTCCCAGGTACGTAAATAGCGTATCAGGATATCAGTAGTATGATCGAATGCGTTTGAATTAAACATCACGCCTTTAGGAATACCTGTTGTTCCGGAGGTGTACATAATGGTAAGCAATTCCTCAGCACTTCGCTCTACAGCATGAGGCATTGCAGCATGTGTGTCAACTACTTCTTCCCATAAGAGACCTTCATGAATTCCGTAGATGGAAGCACTTATTTTTTGAACCGAGTCGGGAATACCTTTTTTCTGAACATCATAATCATCGAGCTTACCTACAAAAATGGCTGCTGATTCGCTGTGTTCCAGAATTTGTTTAATAGAAGCAGCCGAGCTATTGGCATACAATGGAACTGAAATGTGACCGGCCATCATAATGGCAAGGTCGGCCATAATCCAATGCGCACAATTTTTTGAAAGAATGGCGACTTTAGATTTAGGTGGAAATGTCGAAAGTGCCCCGGCCAATATGCGGATTTCTTTTCCTGCTTGCTGATAGGTCCAGTTTTTCCACTCGCCATTTATTGGCTGTCGGAAGAAGATATTTTGAGGCACTGTTTTTTCCCAGTGGAAAAATTTCTCAAGAGGCGATGAAGCTGTACTCATGGATTAGTCGTTAGGTAGTAGTCAGGATTTGGGAGGGGAATCTTTGTAATCCATTTAACTATAGAAAAAGGAGCATACTACTCAAGTGTAATTTCTTCTTTTCATATTCTCTAAAAGTAATCTTTTTGCATTCGTTTGTCAACAGCAATTCCTAAGTTGCATCATGAGCCAGTCAAACAAAAAACTATTTCTTCTCGATGCCTACGCCCTTATTTACCGTGCGCATTTCGCGTTCGCTAAAACACCACGCATCAATTCAAAAGGTATTAACACCTCAGTGCCGTTCGGTTTTACCAATACCTTGCTGGAGGTTTTGCATAAACAAAAACCAACCCATATAGGTATTGCCTTCGATACAGCTGCCAAAACTTTTCGTGATGAAATATTCAGCGAGTACAAGGCCAACAGACAAGAAACTCCGGAAGACATTCGAAGTGGCGTTCCCAAAGTAAAGGAAATAATACGTGGTTTTAATATTCCGATTTTAGAATTAGACGGTTATGAAGCTGATGATGTTATTGGAACATTAGCGACAGAAGCAGCCAAACAAGGATTCGATGTGTTCATGATGACACCCGATAAAGATTACGGGCAAATTGTGAAAGAAAATGTTTGGTTATACAAACCAGCCTACCTCGGAAATGGTGTTGACATTATGGGGCCAAAGGAAGTATGTGAAAAGTGGGACATTGATAATGTAAATCAGGTAATTGATATGCTCGGCTTGCAAGGAGATACCTCTGATAATATTCCAGGCATTCCGGGTTTCGGCCCTAAGACCGCTGCTGTATTGTTGAAGAAATATGGATCGATAGAAAATATTATCGCGAATGCTGATGAACTAAAAGGAAAGCAGAAAGAACTGGTAAAACAATATGGAGATCAGGCACTGCTGTCTAAACAATTGGCCACGATCGTGATTGATGTGCCCGTTGCGTTCGATGAAAAAGCTCTTGAATATTCAGGACCTAATGTTGAAGTGCTCAAACCAATTTTTGATGCTCTTGAATTTAAAACTATTGCAGCACGTGCCTTTAGTGAAACGGGGTCAGCAACAACCTCTGCACCTCAATCCGCACAGAGCTCTCAACTCTCTATGTTCGGACAAGGTAATGAATCAGCAGAAGCGCTACCTGGTGAACGAAAAAACAGATCATCAAAAGAAGTTGAATACATACAAATAGAAGATCCCAAGCAACTTGCCACACTCGTAAAAAATTTACAATCGCAACCCTTCTTCGCAATTGATTCACTTACCGATGAACTTCCAAACTTTGATTTTCATTTGAAAGGTCTTTCATTTTCATACAAAGAGAATGAAGCTTATTTTGTTTTGTGCCACGATGGAAAAGTAGATGATACTCTAAAATCGATTTTAGAGGACAGCGCAATATCAAAAGTTAGTCACAACATAAAAGGAACCATGCTGGCCTTGAAAAAAGCGGGTGTTGAATTAAAGGGCCAATTGTTTGATGTGATGTTGGCTCATTACCTTATTGAACCTGAAGCATCGCACGATCTTGAAATTTTATGTTCGCAGTATTTGCACTATGATATTCTTCCAAAAGACCATGCCGATATAAAAGAAAGATTGTGTGAACGTGCCGATCATCTCTATCAATTGCGCAATAAGATACAGCCCGAATTAGAGAAGAGACGCCACGTAAAACTATTGAACGATACTGAAATGCCATTGGTAACCGTATTGGCTGCAATGGAATTTGAAGGCGTTAAAATAGATGTAGACGCCCTGGCTAAAATGTCGGAAGAGCTTCGTGCTGATAGCGATCTTGTTCAGAAAGAAATTTTCAAACTTGCCGGAACAGAATTTAATATTGGTTCACCAAAACAATTGGGTGAAGTGTTGTTCGATAAAATGAAGTTGATTGACAAACCAAAGAAGACAAAGACAGGTCAATACGCAACCGGTGAAGATGTTTTGCAAGGTTTAACAGAGCATGCTATCGCGAAAAAAATATTAGACTATCGTGAATACGAGAAACTTCGCTCTACCTATGTTGATGCGCTTCCGCGGATGATCAGCAAAACCGATGGAAGAATACATACCGATTACCGCCAAGCTGTTGCCGCTACAGGAAGATTGAGTTCGAACAATCCAAATCTACAGAACATACCAATTCGCACAGAGAAAGGTAGATTGATTCGAAAGGCATTTGTATCACGCGGTGAAGATTACCTCTTCATGTCTGCCGATTATTCTCAAATTGAGTTGCGCATTGCGGCATCCTTTGCAAAAGATGAAACCATGATCGAAGCGTTTCGCAATGGTCGTGATATTCACACAACAACGGCAGCCAAAGTTTTCAAAGTAGAACTTGCCAGTGTTACGCCCGACATGAGACGTAAAGCAAAAGAAGTGAACTTCGGAATTCTATATGGAAGCACCGCTTTTGGCTTATCGCAGAACTTAGGTATATCCAGAACAGAAGCAGCAGAAATTATTCAATCATACTTCACAGAGTTTGCCGCGATCAAACGTTACATGGATGATTCCATTAATACAGCACGAGAAAAAGAATATGTCGAAACCATTTTAGGAAGACGCAGATACTTACGTGATATTAATTCGCGCAACCAAACTACAAGAGGATTTGCTGAACGCAATGCCATCAATGCTCCTATACAAGGAAGCGCTGCTGACATTATTAAAATTGCTATGGTGAACATTCATCGTTGGATGGAGAAAGAAAAACTCAAATCAAAAATGACCATGCAAGTGCATGATGAGTTGGTGTTTGATGTTCACAAAAGTGAAGTCGAAAAGATAAGGGAGAACATTGTAAGTTTAATGAAACATGCAGTTCATCTCGAAGTACCTATGGAAGTAGAGGTTGGTGTAGGAGTAAATTGGCTGGAAGCGCATTGATTAAGTCTAGCGCCAGAAAAAGAAATCAACAGAATGTGTTGATGAAGTTCCGTGTATTTAACTGAACAAAGTTCTTCCCAAAATACTTCGCCCTAAGGTAATTTCATCAGCATATTCTAAATCGCCACCAACCGGTACTCCACGGGCAATGATGCTTACTTTTAAACCAGCATCTTTTATTCGTCTGTTAATATAAAAGGCAGTGGTATCGCCTTCCATTGTTGGGCTTAACCCTAAAATAATTTCTTTTATTTCAGATTGACCATGATGAAGGCGCTCAACCAACGATTCAATTTTTAAATCAGCAGGCCCAATCCCATTCATTGGAGAAATAACACCACCGAGCACATGGTACAAGCCCATGTATTGCGCAGTGTTTTCAATGGCCATCACATCTTTTACATCCTCCACAACACAGAGTAAAGAGCGATCTCGTTTATGACTGGCACAAATAGAGCAGAGTTCAGTATCCGAAATATTTTGGCACGTATTACAAAATCTGATTTTTGATCTTAAGTTTTGCAACGCTTCTGTAAGCGCAAATGTGTTTTCTTTTTTCTCTTTGATAAGATGTAAAACTAAACGCAATGCAGTCTTCTTTCCAATACCCGGAAGTTTGGCAACCTGGTTAACGGCCTCTTCAATAAGTTTGGAAGGATACTCCACGATGGATTTCTTAATTTAAAAGTGTAGTCTATGTTAAGTATGGACTACATTAATTGTGATATTTTGTTATCAGTGTTCGGTATTCAGTAATCGGTGAACACTTGTTTTATTAAAACCACTGAATACCGATCACCAATTACCTGTTATGAAACTAAATGATTTATACACTACAAGATGCGTGCGTCAATACCTACTTCGCAAATGGCTTCACGAAAAGGGCGAAGAAAATCAAATGTTCCATTCTTCACTGCACACTTACCTTTATGATGAATAATTAATGTGCATTGCTCAGCTTGCTCAGCTGAATGCTTACATACTTTAATCAACGTCTCTATAACATGATGAAAGGTATTGAAGTCGTCATTAAACACGACCAGATTCATCAGATCGGTAGTCTCTGTTACCTCCATCACATCAACCAATTCTTCCTCTTTATGGGCAGGTTTCATAACTGCAATAATTTTTACAAAGTTAACCAAATTCAACCGTCTGAAGGAAAACAAAATTACCATCATTTGGATTTGACCATATTTACATGATTTTTTGCCTTCTAATTGTATTTGCACATGACTCCAACGCTTGTCATCATCATTCTGGCGCTTTATTTCGGCATGTTGATCCTCATTTCATTTCTTACTTCAAAAGGCGCAGATACCGACACATTCTTCACAGGTAATCGTCAATCACCTTGGTTTTTAGTTGCCTTCGGTATGATCGGAGCATCTCTTTCCGGAGTCACCTTTATATCGGTTCCTGGAAATGTTGGCAAAATCGGGTTTGGATACTTTCAGATAGTGCTCGGTTATTTGGTTGGGTATTGGGTAATCATTGGCGTGTTAATGCCTGTCTACTATCGACTCAATGTAGTTTCCATTTACACGTATTTAGACAAGCGATTTAATTTCTGGTCTTATAAAACAGGGGCTTTCTTTTTTCTCATCTCTCGCACCATAGGGTCTTCCTTACGGCTTTATCTCGCAGCAACCGTACTTCAACTTTTCCTTTTTGACGCCTGGCATGTACCGTTTTTTGTAACGGTTGCAACCACCATCATTCTCATCTGGATTTACACATTTAAAGGCGGAATCAAAACCATCGTGTGGACGGATACTTTTCAAACCTTCTTTCTGATTTCAGCAGTATGCATTGCTGTGTGGCAAATCACTAATAAACTGGGTATGTCGCTTCCAGAAATGATTGAAAGTGTAAGCGCAAGTAATTATGTTCGGATATTTTATTTTGATGATATAAACTCAACGATGTTTTTTCCTAAACAATTTTTGGGTGGAGCATTCATTGCCATTACCATGACGGGTATGGATCAAGAGATTATGCAAAAGAATCTTACTTGTAAAACACTGGGCGATGCACAAAAAAACATGTTCTGGTTTAGTCTGATATTAGTTTTTGTTAACCTATTGTTCTTAACATTAGGTGCACTACTCTATACGTACAGTGTTAAGAATAATATTCCGATTCCTGAAATAACCGATGAGCTCTTTCCCCGATTGGTTTTTCAAGAACTTGGCATAGGGGTTGGGATTTTCTTTCTGTTAGGCATTACAGCATCTTCATATGCCAGTGCCGACTCTGCACTTGCTGGATTAACTACTTCTTTTTGTATTGATTTTCTTGACTTTAAAAACAAAGAAGAGAAAGTAAAAAAGAATCAAAAACACCTTGTTCATGTTGCCTTCTCTCTTCTCTTTCTCATTATCATCTTAATATTTAAAGAAATAAACGAGCGTTCCGTGATTGATGCTGTGCTGAACGTTGCCGGTTATACCTATGGACCTTTACTCGGTCTTTTTTCTTTTGGATTGTTTACGACACGACAGGTAAAAGATAATCGTGTTCCGCTTATCTGTGTGCTGTCTCCTATTCTATCATACCTCATCAGTACAAATTCAGAACACTATTTAGGAGGATATAAAATAGGAGTTGAGATTCTAATTATAAATGGGCTTCTTACTTTTATTGGGCTTTGGATAATTTCACAACGATCAGTCACTACAAAAGATCTTTCTTCATAGTCCTGTAAAAAGGAAAAGGTCACTTCTGTTTGAAGTGACCTAAACCCGATTAAAACCAAACCCCACTATTTTAAGTGTATGCTAAAAGCATACGTTATTTCTTTACATACTGAAACTCTTGCGTTTCGTTTCCTTTCGCAATGCGAATCGTATAGGTATCGTATCGAACATCACAAAAATTAATAATCATTTTGCGCTTCTGAAGTTGCTGAGATGTTACCATCTCTCCATTTGAAGAAAAGATTTCTACCGTTGCTCCGGAAAATTTTTTCTTTGCTTTAAAAACAAAAAGGTTTTTGTACTTCGAAGAGACTACCGTAAGCGACTCACCATTTGGCTTAGCTTCTTTTGCAAATAAGGAAGTAGATGCAAGGACAATGGCTGAGGCTACGATGAGAGCTTTCATAAGTCTTGTTTTGCTCCAAGTATTCCAAACCACGTGCCATGTATGGAATCATTGAAATTCCCAAGATTTCAGTGTCTTGGTCTATGTTCTTCCCAGTTTTGGGAGGGATTTTTCTCTGAATGGGCTTAGTTTATTCCAGTTCCTTGGATGGATCCCACAATAGATCAGAAAAACGCACAATTTTATCGTTAACCACTTTTACTCCTTCTTTTTCCAACATTCGCTGCATCATGTTGGGTTTTTTAAAATGATGTTTGCCCGTAAGCAATCCAACGCTATTTACTACCCGGTGTGCGGGTACATCCGAAGGACAACCGTGCATTGCCCATCCCACCATTCTTGCACCCGATTTTGCACCTAAATAGTGGGCAATGGCACCATAACTTGTAACCCGACCCTTCGGAATTAGCTTCGCTACTTCATACACATCATCAAAGAAAGTGTTACTTGTATGTTTCTTTTTAATATCGGCCATGACTTACAATATTCAACTTCTTAAATTTACGCTCCAATTTTAATAACAACTGAAATCTTTACCGAGTGAAATACCTATTCCTTCTCTGTTTTCTTTCAATTGTAGCCACAACCACTTTTGCGCAAAACAGTCAGATGCTTATTTTTCCGGATTCCGTGGGCTGGAACCACTTGAAAGAAAATCAGGAATTAGCGTTTCAGGTAAAAGTAATAGGCCAATCTACAGCTTGGTTTTCTGTGGAAGGCGCTAACGAACTTCAGATTCGCTTTGATTCGCTAGGTAATTTTTATTGGAAACCGGGATTTGATTTGGTTGATCGTGTTTCGAAAACAAAAGACTTTACTGTAATTTTTGAAGCTTCATTTAAGGATGAACACAGAGAACGAAAAGCAATAACCTTTACGGTTGAGCACATCAACCGCCCTCCGGTTGTAGAAGACCTTCCTCTATTTTATGTGAAGCAATCCAATTTGAATACCTATCAGATTGCTGGTGAATATGTCTACGATCCGGATGGAGACCCTTTAGTCTTCAAAGCAATCCAATCTCAAATGCCAGAAGGAACCAACCTTTCTTCACTTGGTCAGTTTATATGGAATCCTTCTCGAAGCCAGTTCTATGGATTAAGGAGTAATCCTGTTACGGTTGAATTTATTGTACAAGATCAGCCGGATAAAGCAGAGACAAAAGGTAAGCTTAGAATTGCACAGACTCAACAAGATTTACCATCAGAAATTCTTATTGTTCCGGGAGATACACTTTTCACTATTAAAGAAGATGAGACTCTTAACCTGAAGCTTTATATCTCCGATCCAAATGGAGACGACAATGTTCGCAGTACCGGTTTTATTCCAAGTGATAACCGCATTCCACTTACAAGCCTCAAGGAGAACACTCCGTTGCAGTATGAATTTATCTGGTCTCCTGGCTATGATTATGTAGATGATACTCAAACCTCGTTAACCTCTGAGATTGTTTTCTTTGCTCTCGACAAATCGAACAATCGCACGCAGCGGAAAATAAAAATCAGAATTGCTGATACCGAAAACCTGATAAAAAAAGACAAGCACCTTTTTGGAAAATATAAGAGCAATCTGGCGGATGCTGCTCAGCTCATACAACTACTGGATGCCGAACAGAAAAAACTGAACAACGATTATAAAAAAGCAAAAAAAGGAAAAAAAAACCGGTCTATCATGAACGCAACTCTTGGCGCAGCAACCGGCTTTACTCCTATAATTGTAAATGATCCTGCCCAGGCGAAAGTTATTGCCGGTGTTGGAGGAACCACCGTGCTTACCTTAGGCACATTAGAAGCAACGGAAGTTCTGGGCCGTTCAAAAGAAGGCATCTTAGAAAAGATTAAGATTGATATTGACATCCGGAATAAAATACAAGCAACTGGAGATGAGTTTGCCAGAAAGTATTCTTTAAAATCATCACGCAGAAATGCTGAATTTGACAAAGACATCGAGAAGATGCGCGCGGCCATAAACGACCAACGAATAGTTCTATTGGAGTTAGATGCATACGCAAAAAAAACAAGTGCCCCTGACGACAAGGAGATAAAGAAAGTTTTTCTGGACTACGGAGACGATTCTAGATAGAATGTTCTCATTCTTCTTTTGGAGAAAGGTGAGAAAACTATACATTTGCAGTCCTAAATTTTAGGGAATAAGCCGATACAGAGGAATGGTAGAGCGGTTTATTGCACCGGTCTTGAAAACCGGAGACCCTTTACGGGGTCCGGGGGTTCGAATCCCTCTTCCTCTGCTGGAAACAGCATTAAGTAGAAAAGCCTGAAATCTAACGATTTCAGGCTTTTTGCATTTCAGGCTATTTTTTTTGTTTACGATATTCCAGGAAATTAGGAACATGATCTAGATTCGAGTACCTCTGATCATACTTATTTAAACACAGTTAAACCATTTTCACATGTCTGGCGTTTTGCCTTCGATAATGTTCGTTATCAACATCGCTTTGGTATTTAACATTGAGTTGAAACCCGCTCGCTGTTTATGTTTCACTAAAAGAAAGGAGGTACAAATGTCTAGTCCCAAACAGATTTTATCAAATTTAGTAACACAAAACTCCATCACAGGTGTCAACCTCTGAGAAGTAGTTGATCCTCGTACGGTTTTTGTGTTCGATAAAATTGAATGAGGATTTTTTGAAAAGATCCGGTCAGCAATGGCCGGATCTTTTTTTTAGAATATCATCTTTAAAATAAAAAGAATAACAAGCACAATGGCCAGCCATTTGAACCACTGGTTTTGCGCAGGAAATTCATATTGACAAATCGGACATACCTTGGTTTTCGCGTCAATCTCCATGGCACATGATGGACATTCTTTTTTCTTCATACGGTAAAAATACATTTTCCGTCAGAACTGTTCGAAAGAATTAAATCAGCAAGAGATGATTCGGAAATTGATTAGAAAGTTATCCGTTTTGAAACGAACATACTATTTCTTTGGTGTGTACTTCACCCCTGCAAGAATTTCAATATCAAGATGATTTTCAGCTGGCACAACGGGGCAGGAGTACCGTGTGCTGTAAGCACAATATGGATTATAGGCCTGGTTAAAATCAATTACAATTTCGCTTCCTTCCTTTGGTATACTCAATTCAATATACCGTCCTCCAGGATAGGTAAGTGTTCCGTTTGTTAAATCCGTAAACGGAAAAAAGAGGTAGTCGCGATAGGTATCCGTTGCCATCAATTTTTTCGATTGGTAAACTGGAAGTTTAAACGTTGTTCCATCCAGTACAAATTCAACCACACCAAAAACACGATACTCCGGTGTGGCCATGGAAGATGTTTTCATTTTGAAGAATGGTGCTGGCTCGGTAATACGCAATGTTGCCGTTACCCTATATTTTAAATCTGCCTGAAAGAACTCATGCCCCTTAAAGTGTTTTCGTACTTTGGGGTCAAGTGGTGATTTTACTTTGTCTTTATACTCTTTGTTTAATTCTTTTTGGAATTCTTCAATTGCAGCAAGACCAGTATCTGCTTGGCCAAAGGTATGGGTGCTGATAATCAGGAAAACTATAAACAGAAACTTCATTGCTAAACTATGGTTTGGGTAGCAAGGTATATTTTCTTTCGTGTTGAAGTAACAGACATTTGTTTTTTATTGAGGTGAATATCGATCTATTTCTTTACAATTTCTTATTTCCAATGAAGTCCGGGATATTATCGCGCTCATTGTGATGAAGTGCAACCGGATCAACATGAGAAAAATTATATTGCCATTATGTTTGCCGATGCTCATTTACCCGATCAACTCTTGCCACAGCATCTGGATGCTTACCTTGAGCGTGGCTGGTTCAGAATGTCACAACGTATTTTCACTACCAACTTCGTTCATTTTAAAGATCAGATATACAGCACGGTCTGGCTGAGAATTTTGCTTGATGAATATATTGCCGACAGCACACAATTAAAATTATTCAAACGCAATGCTGTATTTCGAACAACTATTAAACCAGCTTCTATTACAACAGAAAAAGAAGAACTGTATTTACACTATAAACACTCACTGCCCTTCCAACCTTCTGAATCATTGAGCAGTTTGCTCTATGGGCGAACTGAAAACAATTCCATCTTCAACACCTTTGAAGTAACACTGCACGATGGAGAAAAGCTAATTGCCTGTGGTTTCTTTGATGTTGGCGAGGCGAGCGCAGAAGGCATTACTTCCTTTTATGATCCTGCTTATAAAAAATTCAGCTTAGGTAAGTATTTGATCTATTTAAAAATACAACACTGTCGAAATTTAAAACTCCGATATTTCTATCCCGGCTATTTTGTGCCTGGTTATTCCTTCTTCAATTATAAGCTCACCATTGGCAGAGAGACACTTGAGTTTTTACGACTACGTTCGCAGCAATGGATCTCGATTGAAACGTTCTCCGCTGATGACATTCCCGTTAAGGTAATGCACGATAAACTTAATCTAGTTAGCAATGCACTGACACAAGCGAATATCAGTAGCAAAGTAATGAAGTACGAATTTTTTGACGCGAATTTAATTCCAGATCTGAAAGGCTCTGAGTTGCTCGACTTTCCTGTTTTTCTTTTTTTTGGTGATCAATCTAATGATGGCATAAATCCAATTCTTGTTTTTGATGTGCGTGATGCTCAGTATCATTTACTAACGTGCGCTCCAATCTGGAAACCCAATGAAATCAGTCCCGATCTTTCTTTCTATTCTGTTTATTTTCTGAAACCGATATTTGAAGTTTCTGCAACACCATCAATAGAAGAAATTGAAAGCGTTATCCTAAAGGTATTAAGTGTTCAGCCCTGACGATGCTCAACGTCTAAAGTAATAGAAGATCCCCTCAAACTGAATTTCATAATCTTAACAATACCCTTAAATTGCCAGCATAAACCAAGCAAAATGAAAAAGCTAATCTTACTATTTTGTCTCTTGATCTCTACGTTATTCGTGGATGCGCAGGACTATCAAAAACTGGCGCAAGAAACCTGTGATTGTATCAGCAAAAAAGATTTAAAAGATGCTAACAAGAAATCCATTGAAATGGCTCTTGGCTTTTGTTTGCTAGAGGTTATTCAGCAGAATGGCATTGAACTTGAAATAACCGATCCGAAAGCCATGAGAAGTTTTGGTGAAAAAGTGGGTCTTCAAATGGCGCCATTGTGTCCTTCTGTTTTTGGTTACTTGATTGACGAAGCGAACAAAACAGAATCCGATAAACCACAAGTTTCCAGCCTATCGGGTAAAATCAAATCGGTTGAAGAGGATGGTTTTCTATTTGTTACGCTAAAAGAAGATGGTGGTAAAGAGACCCGGTTAATTTGGCTTCATTATTTTAATGGTTCAGATGATTATCTAACCAACCCCCGCAAATTGATTGGCAAAAAAGTAACGATTGAATATCAGTCTACCGAATGTTACCTGCCTAAAATCAAAGGCTACTTTGCCTATAAAGAAATTACAAATCTTGAGATTGAATAGCTTCGGTTAATTGTTCTATTACCAATTATATAAGAAGACCATCTGAGTTACAATCTATCTTTATAATAATGAAATGGCTTTGCGCACTTTATTTAAAATTGATTGGTTGGAAAATCGGAAGCCGGCTTGATCCATCTATTAAGAAATGTGTGTTGGTTGCTGCACCCCATACCAGCAATTACGATTACCCCATTTCTTTAGCAACATTATATAGCTGTGGTGTACGTGTACAATTTCTGGCAAAGAAAAGTCTCTTCAAATTTCCACTCGGTATTATTATGCGCGCCTCAGGAGGTATTCCGGTTGATCGCTCAAAACACAACAACCTAGTGGATGCAATGATCAATCAATTTCATGAAAGCGATGAATTGATTCTTATGATTCCTGCAGAGGGCACTCGCGGATATGTGAAGGAATGGAAATCGGGTTTTTATCATACTGCCATGGGTGCAAAGGTGCCCATTGTAATGGGCTACTTAGACTATGGTAAAAAAATAGCAGGCTTTGGTGATGTCTTTTATCCTACAGGTAATTATCAAAAAGATCTCACAGAAATTCAAAATTTCTACCGCCAGTTTACTGCGCGACATCCTGATAAATCAAGTTTGAAATAATAAAGCTTCATCAGCTCGATCTGGTTGAGGTAATTTTTCAACAACGCTTCTGAACTCACCCTTCAAGAAAATTACCTAAAATAGAACTGGCTTCTTTTCCACTATTGCGTCCGTAAGGTGCGAGAGCTTGAACGAGTTTTCGGATCGGCATGGATTGCAACCATACTTTACCTGTACCACGAAGTGTGGCGAGAAAAATTCCTTCACCTCCAAATACCATTGAACGAAGACCGCCTGCGGCTTGCACATCAAAATCAATTTGTGATTCAAAGGCTACAACACAGCCCGTATCCACGCGAAGTGTTTCATTATTCAATGTGCGCTCTATCAAAGTACCTCCAGCATGAACAAAGGCTCTTCCATCACCTTGCAATTTCTGTAGAATAAAACCTTCGCCTCCCACTAAACCAGAACCGAGTTTACGGTTAAAGGTAATCGACAACTTGGTGCCAAACGCTGCACACAAAAAACCATCCTTCTGCACAATCAATTCGTTGTTCGGACTTTGTGATAAATCCACCGGTATAACAGTGCCTGGATAAGGAGCTGAAAAACCTACTTTTGCTTTTCTACTTCCGCGATTTGTGAAGTGTGTTATAAAAAGTGATTCGCCTGTGAGCATGCGCGAACCCGCTGATAATAATTTATCGAATAAACCCTGACTGGGATTGGAACCATCTCCCATTTTACTTTCGAACGAAATTCCATCTTCCATAAAAAGCATGGCTCCTGCTTCTGCAATAACCGTCTCCGATGGATCAAGTTCTACTTCTACAATCTGAATGCTTTCGCCCTTAATCTGATAATCAATTTCGTGTGATCGCGCCATGGTAAAATTGTTTTTAGGTACTACTTACGAAGTAAATAAAAAATCGGATGATTTTTAGATGCTGAAATTTGATAAGAAGTAAACTGTCTCTGGAGCAGCAGCGATTTGGTGTAAACGCGTTCAGGACAAGACGGTTCGTTGTATCAGCTTGACGCTGTTAAGGGTCAAGCACAAGGGAGACCCTTGCGCTAGTTATGTAGCTGTTCTGAGACTTATTTCTTCTTTTTTCCTTTCTTGATTTCCTGATAGTCGTCACGCTCTTCTAATTTTTTGTCATCCACGTTTTTATCAAGGAAGGCATTAATTTTTTCGATGTTCATGTTGGCCTTGATTTCACCAAACTGATCGATGGTAATGTCAAGTCCCTGAAGATCTTTATGAACACGGGCGTTTGGTTTGCTGGCTGGTTTCTTAACTTTCTTCATGGCTGGTCTTTTATTGGCTTTCTGAATCATACCTTTAAACCTCCCTGGTGAACGAAAAGTTTAGTACGAAGAACGTACAGACAAAATGAAATTCAACTTTGATTGAGGAAATTTATTTTAGTCGGCTGAATTACTACTTCTCTGCCGCTTCAAATTCCTTTTCCAAAGCTTCAATGTCAGAAGCTAAGATTTCACTGGCTGACCGAATCACAACCCGATAGCGAAAGGTAATGGATTCGCCTTTCTTTAAAACCAAATTAAGCTTCTCCTTCCCTTCACTAAAAACTTTTTGTCCTAACGGGTTGGCCGCAAACAAACCATATCCTCGTGCATGCCAATACGTAGGGTAACCAATATTTTTTGAATGATCAATAATGGTAATCGATACCGGTTGCTTTTGTATTTCACCACTCAGACTTACCCATCGCGCGCGGGTTCCCCAAACAGCTTTTCCTTTGATACCTTCACTGCTTAGGTATTCTCCTGTGATACCTTCATTGTTTATTGCGGGGACAGTTGTGGCAATACCTTTCGAGTCAACAAAAACTTCTGGTTTATCAGAAGGATGTTGAAGTTCACGCGCTACGCGAATGGCGAAGAAGCCATCTTTTACATCATTAAATTTTACTTCTTCATCAATGGTCTCAACAGTCGTGATGCGATCAATAATAAAATTCTCTTCCTCCACAGAGAAAACATAGCGGGTCGATTCACGCAATAAAATATTTTCTTCTTTATCAATCCATCGGGCCGTTACTTCTAATGATGCTTTTGTTTTACTGGATTCGGTTTTCACCACACCATCATGAACAATGGTGCCGTAGTGCGCTCTGTTCTTGTAAGGAATCGCGGTCGAGTTATTCCAAAAGTCCAATCCGTTTACATACTCATAGTTCAGCCACATGCCGATGTGATGTGGGTGATCAACTAATTCACCTTCTCTTGGCGCAATCGGAAACCCACGCGTAACGGTTAATCCTGATAAGGTATTGATTGGATACAGAACAGGCTTCTTAATAGAGTCAGCATAATAATATGCTGTTAGTAATTTATCGTTGTATAAAACATTAATCTGCTTTTCATCAATATTATCCACCAATCGAAAACCATCGGTTTTCTTTTGAGCAAGCATTGTTGTGGTTAGACTCAACACGAATAATGTTAATACAAACGATTTTTTCATTCTCTAATATTTAAACACTTTGCCCCCGACCATTACTTCCTGAGTCGCTTCATCAAAGGTAGCTTTCATTCCTGAACGAACAGCGGCATTGGTCATGATCGTTGCAATAGAATGCATGTATCCTGCCTCAACGGGTGCATGCGGTTCTTTTCTGCTGCGAACACATTCCATCCAGTTGCGCATGTGTGCCGAGGTTAATGAGTCGCCTCCTGTATTGGCTGAAGCAACAACTTTTTCCGCTGATTGAGAGATATCAACTTCTGTTAAAATGTTCGCTTGCATTTTCATGGCTTTGGAATGTCGCTCATTCAAACCTCCACGTCCTGAAACTTTGTTTGTGTTTAGATTGAGTTCACCACCATTGGAGTAATAAATTTCCATAGGATTTTCATCACCGTTTGCCATGCGTGAAGTAAACTGAACCTGGAAGCCTTGTTTATCATCACCATAATCAAACACCGCTGTTGTGGTATCCCAGTTTTTGCGGCCGTCTTTCCAGAAATAAATTCCACCATTAGCAACAACACTGCGTGGATGTTTCAATCCGCTGAACCAATGCACGGTATCAATCTGATGACTCATCCACTGACCCGGCATACCTGATGAGTAAGGCCAGAACAAACGGTACTCTAAATATTTCCGTGGATCGAACGCTTCAACCGGACGATTCATTAAGAAGCGTTTCCAATCGGTGTCTTGTTCACGAAGTTCAGCTACCAGTTCAGGTCTTCTCCAACGACCGGGTTGATTTACGTTCCAGTTCAATTCAACCATTACGATCGGACCGAACTTTCCGCTTTGAATAAATTCGGCTGCTGCATGATAGTTTGCTCCGCTCCTTCGTTGTGAACCGATCTGAACAATTTGTTTAGACTCCTTCACTGCTTTTAATGCAGCACGATTGTCTTCCATGGTTTCAGCAAATGGTTTCTCTGTATAGGTATCACACTTTGCTTTCATTGCTTCAATGGTATGCAGCGCATGTTGAAAATCTGCCGTACTGATAATGACCGCATCAATATCTTTTGATTTATACAGCTCATCATTATTGACACACGCTTTAATATCGTGACCGAATTTTTCTTTTAAGAATGCTTGACCTTCCTCTCTTCTTTTTTTCCAGAGATCAGAAACAGCAACTATATCAAAGTTTAGTTCCGAGTGATGGTTCATAAAGCTCGGGAGCAAAGAGCCTTTGAAGCGATCCGAAAAACCAACAACACCTACGCGAACGCGATCATTCGCGCCAAGAATGTTAGCATAACTTTTTGCTGAAAACGCTAATGCTCCTAAAGAAGCAAGCGATGTTTTTTTGATAAAGTCTCTTCTGTTGCTTTTCATAAATTTTATATTAAGGTTCCAGGTTCAATGCTCCAGGTTCCAGGTTAAAGACGGTGAATTAACTTGGAACCTGAAATCTTAAACTATTTTATTTCTTTAATTTTTATACTTCTGAATGATACATTATCACCATGATCTTGCAATAAGATGTGTCCTTTCTCTGCCATTCCGAAATTTTCCCAATTGGCATACTTGCTTCTCGCGACAAGCGCTTTGAAAATATTATCACCGCGTTTGTATTCCAATACCTTGTATCCGTTTAGCCAATGTTCTACACGGTTATCTGGATATACAATAACACGACCTTGATTCCACTCGCCAATCTTCTTAGCGCCTCTTGGATTTCTATCGGCAGGAATTAGATCGTACAACGATGCCAAAGTTCTATTACCCACCACACCTTGTTTTGCATCCGGATGTTTTTCATCATCTAACACTTGATACTCCAAACCAATTGCAGAACCCGTACTTTTTTCTTTTTCTGTTACAAAATATTTTACGCCACTGTTTGCGCCTTCTGTTAGTTTAAATTCAAACTGAAGATCGAATGCTCCATATTCATTCAGTGTTACGATGTCGCCACCATTGGTAGACTCTCCTCCTGAAGATTTTACAACTTGCAATACACCGTCTTTGATCTCCCATCCCTTCTCTGGGAATTTTTCTTTGCCAGCACCTCTCCAACCTGTGGTGGTTTGTCCATCCCACAACAGTGTTAATCTATTTTTCTTTTCCTGTTCGGTTAATACATTAGGAACAAGATTCATCACAAAAATATTATCAGCGGGTGACGCCTGAAGATTTTCGGTTTTGATGCGGATATTTTTAAACCACACATTTTTTCCGGCCACTTCTCCTTTACCGATAGAATGTACTTGTAAAGCAATGAATCCTTTCGGTGTCATGTCGTCAGAAAGATTGGCACACGGTATTCCATTGATCCAGGTGCGCATGGAACTTCCTATCGCTTCAATGCGAACGGTGTTCCATTGCTCATTACGATAAGCACTCTTCGCTGGAGGATTATATTCCAAAGGATAAAGCCACTGTCTTCTTGATTCATCATAAATTCCTCCACACCATCTTCTTGCTGAAGGATCAATGTCTAACTGATACCCAAAAACTTTTCCGTTCAAATAGTCGGGCTTGCTTTCACTGCGGATTTGAATGCCCGAGTTTGTACCATCGTTCATCTTGAATTCAAGCTCAAGTATAAAGTCCTGAAAAATTTCGTCTGTCACTATAAAAGAATTCGGAGAACCTTCTGTGGTTGTACCCATGATCATTCCATCTTTCACTTCATACTTTGCTGTTCCATTAATTTGTTTCCAGCCGGTGAGGTCTTTGCCATTAAAAAGATTGCGCCAACCTTTTTCAGTTTTCTGAGCATTGGTAGAAACGCAAATCAAGAATAGAAAAATGATGAAGCGTGTTTTCATATTATAGTTTAAGTGAGGTCAAATGTTTCCTTTATTAAATTCTTTCACAGCATAATCGCATGCGCGAGCAGTCAATGCCATATAGGTAAGTGATGGATTCTGACATGCACTTGATGTCATGCATGATCCATCGGTGATGAACACATTCTTCACATCATGCATTTGATTAAAAGCATTGAGCACAGATGTCTTTGAATCCCGTCCCATCCGCGCTGTGCCCATATCATGGTTTGCATTGCCGGGGAATGAAGTGCGCACATATGGCTTCACATCTTTATAGCCAGCGGCTTCCAACATTTCCGCAGCTGAGTTCCCCATATCGTGTTGCATAGCCATTTCATTTTCTTTGAATTCACAATCTACCGTTAAGGTATTACGCCCCCATTTATCTTTCAGCGTTGTGTTCAGCATCACGCGATTCTCTGCATACGGAAGACACTCTCCATAACCACCAAGATTAATATTCCAATCGCCTGGATGTTGCACACTTTTCTTAAGCTCCTCACCAATATCATTCGAAAAAGTTTTGCTTGCCCATCCGGATCGGCCTGCACCTCCCTGAAATCCAAAGCCTCGGATATAATCTTTTCTTTTCTCGGACAGGTTTCGATATCGGGGAATGTATATACCAGTAGGGCGTCTTCCATGATAATATTGATCATCAAATCCTTCCACGATAGCATTGGCTCCGGCCTGTTTATGATGATCCATCAAATTACGACCTGCCTGATCGCTGTCATTTCCCAACCCATTTGGAAATCGATTGGAAGTAGAGTTCAACAAAATAAAAGCCGTGCCCAGGGTGGAAGCATTTAGAAAAACTATTTTCGAATAGAACTCAATGGTATTATTCGTTTCGCTATCAATAATTTCAACACCGATTGCTTTTTGTTTTTGCTCATCGTAGAGAACACGATTTACAATTGAGTTAGGCCTTAGTGTAAGATTACCTGTAGCAAATGCCGCTGGTAATGTGCTGGCGTTCGTACTGAAGTAAGCACCATAAGGACACCCTCGATGACAAAGATTTCGTGTCTGACATTGACCACGACCTTTTACAGGTTGAGTTAAGTTCGCCACTCTTCCAATGATCACTCTTCTGTCGGAAAAATTTTTCTCGACCGATTCTTTAAAATTCTTTTCAACACAATTCATCTCCATTGGAGGCTGAAACTTTCCATCCGGAAGATGAGGTACACCATCTGCATATCCACTTACGCCAATAAACGATTCGACATAATCATACCATGGCTCAAGATCCTTATATCGAATTGGCCAATCGACACCATAACCATCTTTCTTGTTTGCTTCAAAATCAAGATCGGCCCATCGATACGTGGCGCGACCCCAGAGTAAAGATCGTCCACCCACAACATCACCCCGAATCCAATCAAATCGTTTGGCTTCGTGGTATGGGTTCTCTAAATCATTTACATAAAAGTGTTTGTTATCGGGCTTATAAGAATAGTGTCGGATTTGAATGTGGCCTCGGGCCTTGTCTTCAGTAGTTAGTCTGTTCCGATGTTCAATTTCCCAGGGATCTTTTGTGGCGGTAGGATAGTTTGGATGCTCAACAGGCTTGCCCCGCTCCAACATCAATACCTTTAATCCCTTTTCGCATAATTCCTTTGCAGCCCAACCTCCGCTGATTCCCGATCCCACCACGATGGCATCATAGGTATTTTGTTCGCGGGCTGTTGTGTTTAGGTTCATACTTTAAAACTCTGCAGGTCAAGTTCTGAAAATCCTGAAGAATGCTCAAAATAAGTTTTTCAAACGGTTACACAGTCATGTGGTGTCTGTGGATCGCAATAATTTTGTGCACCATTTCTACAACTTTTCATCTCGAACAACTGTAAGCCTCAACATTCAGAATATTTAATCTGAACATTCGCTTCGTCATTCACCTCAGTGTTTTATTTTTGCCCAATTTTGTTCACCCCACTCCCATAAAAAATGCCAAGAGATAGAAGTATTCGCGCAGTCCTCATCATCGGAAGCGGTCCGATAATCATTGGTCAAGCCTGTGAATTTGATTATGCGGGTTCACAAGCCTCCCGATCATTGCGTGAAGAAGGTATTGAAGTGGTATTGATCAACTCGAATCCGGCTACCATCATGACCGATAAGGTAACGGCTGACCACGTTTACCTTAAACCACTCACCAAAAAATCGATCCGCGAAATACTGGAGAAACACAATATCGATGCGGTTCTTCCTACGATGGGAGGTCAAACAGCCTTGAACTTATGTATTGAGTGCGAGAAGGCTGGAATTTGGCAACATTTCGGTGTTCGTATTATCGGTGCCGACATCCAAGCCATCGAGACAACGGAAGATCGCGAGAAATTCCGGTTGAAAATGATAGAGCTCGGTGTGGGCGTATGTAAAGGAGGAACAGCAACATCGTTTTTACAAGGAAAAGAAATTGCTCAGGAAATTGGCTTCCCGCTGGTGATTCGTCCATCTTATACTTTGGGAGGAACCGGTGGCGCTTTTGTAAATAATCCAGAAGATTTTGATGAGTTCTTAAATCGTGGCTTGCATGCCTCACCGATTCACGAAGTGTTGGTGGAGCAAAGCATTATGGGCTGGAAAGAATATGAGCTTGAGTTATTGCGTGACGGCATAGGTAATATCATCATCATTTGCTCGATCGAGAACTTTGATCCGATGGGAATCCACACGGGTGACTCGATTACTGTAGCACCAGCAATGACTTTACCGGATACGGTTTATCAACACATGCGCGACCTCGCCATAAAAATGATGAATGGTATTGGTCAGTATGCCGGTGGATGCAATGTACAGTTCTCACTCAATCCAGATAATGATGAAGAAATTATTGGGATTGAAATCAACCCACGTGTTTCTCGCTCATCAGCATTAGCATCAAAAGCAACCGGTTATCCAATCGCGAAGATTGCTGCCAAGCTTGCTATCGGTTATAACCTTGATGAATTAAGTAATGCAATTACCGGTACAACAACCGCGTACTTCGAACCAGCAATTGATTATGTAATTGTAAAGGTACCGCGATGGAATTTCGATAAGTTTCATGGAGCAGATCGCACATTAGGTTTGCAAATGAAATCGGTTGGTGAGGCAATGGGTATCGGAAGAAATTTCCAGGAAGCATTGCAGAAAGCTTGTCAGTCGTTAGAGATCAGAAGAAATGGTCTGGGTGCTGATGGTAAAGAACTTACCAAACAAGATGAATTACTTTACAGTCTGGAGCATCCAAGTTGGAACCGCATGTTCCATATTTATGATGCGTTGAAATTAGGTATCCCTCTTAAGACCGTTCAGAAGCTAACGAAAATTGATCGGTGGTTCCTGAAACAAATTGAAGAGCTTGTTGATCTCGAAAAAGAAATTTCGAAGTTGGAGTTGAATACCATCTCTGTTGAGTTGATGCGCAAGGCAAAGGAAAAAGGTTTTGCCGATCGCCAGATTGCGTACATGTTAGATTGCTACGAAAGCGATGTGTACAAGAAGCGCAAAGACATGAACATCAATCGTGTTTATAAATTGGTTGATACATGTGCTGCAGAATTTGAAGCGAAGACACCGTATTATTATTCAACCTTCGATAAGGAAAACGAATCGATTGTTACGCCTAAGAAAAAGGTAATTGTATTGGGCTCAGGACCAAACCGCATCGGACAAGGTATTGAGTTTGATTACTCGTGTGTTCACGGAGTATTGGCGGCAAAAGAATGTGGTTACGAAACCATCATGATCAATTGCAATCCTGAAACGGTTTCGACTGACTTTGACATTGCTGATAAATTATATTTCGAACCTGTATTCTGGGAACACATTTACGAAATCATCCTTCATGAAAAACCAGAAGGTGTTATTGTTCAGCTTGGCGGACAAACCGCATTGAAACTTGCTGAGAAACTTCATAAGTATGGAATCAAAATTATCGGAACATCATTCGATGCGCTTGATCTTGCAGAAGATCGTGGACGGTTCTCTTCTCTGTTAAAAGAACTTGCTATTCCTTATCCAGAATTTGGAGTTGCTACTAACGCGGATGAAGCGATTGAAGCTTCTAAGATTATTGGCTTCCCATTGCTGGTTCGACCATCATATGTATTGGGTGGACAAAGCATGAAGATCGTGATCAACGAACAAGAACTTGAAGATCACATCCTTGATATCTGGAAACACTTACCGGAGAATAAGGTATTGCTTGATCACTTCTTAGATGGAGCAATTGAAGCAGAGGCCGATGCGATTTGTGATGGAGAGGATGTATACATCATCGGGATTATGCAACACATTGAGCCGGCAGGTATTCACTCTGGTGATTCATATGCGGTGTTACCTCCATACAATTTGGGAGATTTCATCATCAAGCAAATTGAACACTACACACATAAAATTGCACTGGCTTTGAAGACGGTTGGATTGATCAACATTCAATTCGCGATTAAGAACGATAAGGTATACATCATCGAAGCCAATCCACGTGCATCGAGAACAGTGCCTTTCATTTGCAAAGCCTACGATGAACCGTATGTGAACTATGCAACTAAAGTAATGTTGCGCGAAAAGAAAATAAAAGACTTTGATTTCCGTCCTACCAAGAAAGGATACGCAATTAAAGAACCAGTATTCTCCTTCCATAAATTCCCTGAGGTAAATAAAGAGCTTGGCCCGGAAATGAAATCAACCGGTGAAGCCATTTACTTCATTGACGATTTGATGGATGATTACTTCATGAAGATTTACTCAGAGCGGAATCTTTATTTGAGTCGATAGACTTTAGTTGTAAGACGTTAGACAATAGACAATGCCCGATCGTATTCGGGTTTTGTTTTTTTGATGGTCTTTGTACCTTTCAATATGCCGAACCATTATGCTACTGCCAGATCTGATAGATTTTATTGAAAGGCGTTATTTAAGAGGTTTAAAGAACCTTTTTGAATTTATTTCATTAGCAGATCGTTGGATAGTGGCAGATAATTCTGGTGATGTTGCCTCAATTATCGCTGACGGAAAATCAAATGTTGACATTGCAGTACATTATCCTGAACTTTGGAGTAAAATAAAACTGGTAAAATGAGCGTCACTGAATCGATAGCGATAAAAGAAAAGTTCACAAAGGGGCTTGAGCTGACACGCCAACGATTGGTCGCGTTGAAAAAGAAAGAGGGCGGTGAGTTAGTCTTTTCTAAAGATGCAAAGATAATTACAGTAGCCGCAAAGGATTTAAAATAAAGATCAGACAAAGTATAATCACATGAAGTATTTCATAGTTCTTGGGCTAGTTGTTTACATTATTTATAAGATTAGCTCTTTCTTCTTCCGCGCTGGTGCGGCTTCTCAAGAACTAAATGATTTGAAGCGAAAGCAAAATCAAACACCTCCCAAAACTAAAAAGAGCAAACTTGAAGGCGGTGAATATGTTGACTACGAAGAGGTGAAATAATCTTCACTCCTGCTTAAACGCCTCAAACTCGAAACATTGAACTCTAAACTCTATAATGAAATTCCATTTCCATAAATATCAGGCAACGGGCAACGACTTTGTAGTGGTGGATAATCGCCAGGGTAATTTCTCGTTTACGAAAGAGCAGATCGAAAAAATCTGCGACCGTAAGTTTGGTATTGGTGCAGACGGTTTGATGTTAATTGAAAAACATCCTTCCCTCAATTTTAATCTTGAATATTATAATAGTGATGGCTCACAAAGTCTTTGCGGTAATGGAAGTCGTGCGGCAATCCATTTTGCATCTCAGTTGGGATTGGTAGATGGCAACATCAACTTTCAGGCATATGATGGCCCGCATTATGCCGAACTTTTGTCGAATGGCATTGTCCGTTTAAGAATGAATGATGTTAACGAAGTGAAGCAGATGGGTGAAGATTTTTTTATTCATACAGGTTCTCCTCACTTTATTCGTTTCGTTACTGACATCAACAGCTATCCTGTTTTTGAAGAAGGAAAAAAAATCCGCTATAGCGAAGATTTCAAACCCGGAGGCACAAATGTGAATTTTGTTGAACTCCATTCCGATAATACCATTACAGTTCGTACCTATGAGCGTGGTGTTGAGGATGAGACGCTTTCTTGTGGTACCGGTGTAACCGCGGCTGCCCTTGCAGTTTCATTCCGTAAGTACTCATCTCCGGTCAACATTAAAACCAAGGGTGGAAATCTTTCGGTGGAATATAAATCCACCTCCACTAAATCATTCGAAGAAATCCATTTAGTTGGTCCTGCCAAAATGGTGTTTGAAGGAACCTTCGAAATCTAAAACAATTCAAAGCAGGCAATCTTTAAATACTGCTTACATATTCTATTCATACTTCAAAGTCTCAGCAGGATTAATCAGTGCTGCTTTAATAGCATGATAACTTACTGTTGCTAGTGCCAGCAACAAACCTGTGCCCATGCTGATGGCGAATAATTCCCAACCAATGGCAACGTGAAAAGTAAAATCTTTTAAGTACCAACTGGTAATGAAGTACCATGAAAGTGGCGAGGCAATGCAGAATGCCACAACAGCAAGCCAAATAAATTGTTTGTTCAGCAAAATGAAAATCGTTTTCAAATCAGCACCCATTACTTTACGAATACCAATTTCTTTTGTACGATTTACTGCATTGATTCCGGCAAGACCAAATAATCCCAGACACGAAATCAAAATAGCAAATCCTGTTGCAAGACCCATGATACTCATCCATCGTTCATAACTTGCATATTGTTTGGCTACATCCTCATCGAGAAAAGTATAATCGAATGGGCGATCAGGATATAATTCCTTCCACGACTTTTGTATTCGCTCAAGTGTTGCCGGAATATTTTCAGGAGCAATCTTTACCTGCATGTTGGTTAAATAGCCTGCTGCGTTTTTGTTCATGCTTAACAGCATGGGTTCAATGGCTGATTCAAGGGAGCGAAAATGATAATCTTTCACTACACCAATCACGCGCGCTCCTAATCCAACAGTATCCTCCTGCCAATTCAAATATGAATTTAAAGGATCAGTCCATTTCATATCCTTCACCAATGCTTCATTCACAACTACAGCATTTGAATCCGATAAAATATTAGGGTCAAAATTTCTTCCCATTGCCATTTGAACACCCAGTGTTGATAAGTAGAAAGGATCAACGGCATAAACAAAAGCAGATTTTTGTTCATCATCAATCTTATAACCATTTCGAGACCAACCTTGATTAAACGAAATACTGGTTCCGGCCACACTCAATACGTCACGCTCCTTACTTAGTCTATCACGAAATTGCTGTACCGTCTTGTTCGATTCTTCAGTCCACCCTTTCTGTGTAGGGATTACAATTACCTGATGCTGATTGTAACCAAGATCTTTCGATGCTACAAATCGCATTTGTTTATACATGATCACCGAACTGATGATCAGAAAAGCAGAGAGCGCAAATTGAAGAATCACCAGAGGCTTTGTAAAACCAGATTGCAATTTTGAAGTGAAGCCACCTTTTAAAACCTGTGCTGGTTTAAAGCCGGAGAGAAACAATGCTGGATAACTCCCTGCTATTAATCCAACAATTATAGTAATAGCAATGCTTGCCGCAATTACTGGTAGTGATCCAATCCATGATAAGTGAATACCTTTTTCAGTAAATGAATTGAATGCCGGCAAGAACAGAACCACCAATCCTAATCCAATAATCATTGATGAGAGCGCAATGATCACAGATTCAAAACTAAATTGATAGATCAATTGATTTTTTAAAGCACCAACTACTTTGCGAATTCCCACTTCCGTTTTCCTTGAAGCCGAAGTTGTGAGTGCCAACGAAATGTAATTAATACAAGCAATGATCAAAATAAGAATTGCTATTCCGCCAAGGATAAGAGAGTATTGAGGATCACTTACTTTATTCCAGCTTATTTCTTTTTTTAAATGTATATCGGTAATGCGTGTAAATTCATACTCCAACATTTTTGCATCCGCTGGAATAGGATTAACAGACTCCTTCCTCCATTCGTTTAATTTATCACCCATTACCTTCTGCACTAACTTATCCAAATTTGTTTTGAATGAAGTTAGGTTAGCATTTGGTTGTAGTTGAACGAATGTAGGGGTATTGAAACTTCCCCACCTCGTCAATTGCTTTTCGTAATAGGGTTTATTTTCCTGAGGTATTATTATTTTAAAACTAATACTCGAGTTTTCAGGAGGCGTCTCAACAATTCCGGCAATCGTAAATACTTTCTCACCTTGATTATCGATGGAAACCGGTTTGCCAATCGGATCTTCTTCTCCAAAATACTTCTTAGCAATCTCCTGTGTAATAACAGCATCACTTGTGTTTTGAAATAATTTGTCCGCATTACCTTGTAGTATTTCAAACGAAAACATTTTGAAGAAATCAGCATCAGCATAGGTAATGGATTCTGTAAAAATTTTATCCTGATATGTAAACACACCGGTTTCACCTGGAGTAAAACGAGTAGCGAACTCTACTTCTGGCAATTCGTCTTTTAAGGCTTGCTTTAAACCAAGCTGCAGATAAGCCGATCTGCTATACGGATCATCTTTTATGGGCTGCCAGGTGTTATAGCTTTTTTCTTCCATCCGGAATATCCGGTCCTTGTTTACATGAAACTGATCAAAACTTTTTTCATCCTCTATGTATAAATAGATCAGCACACAAAATGCAATACCTATGCTTAAACCAAAAGCGTTGATGAATGAATAGAACTTTCGCTTCTGAATATTGCGCGAAGCAACTTTTAAATAATTTCCGATCATGATGGTGCTAATTAATTCAATTGAAAATTTATTTCTCAAGATGATAGACGGTCGGAAAAAGTTTAGGGTTCGCAACACAAACCTTCTACGTGCTTGCTTCTTCCCTACTTCATTTACATCCTCTTCAAACTGTTCCAGCAAATCACCTTCAATACCTTCATACAAATGCGCTGGACAAAACCAGGCAAGGAATCGAATGGCAAATTGTGGTGGTTGAATTTTATTCATAGTTCAAACTCTCTATTGGATTAACCAATGCTGCCCTAATTGCCTGCTGCCCAATGGTGATTAAAACGATTAACCACATGGCAAACAGTGGAATCACAAATATCCACCAAGACAGCTCTGTTTTATAGGTATAGCTCTCTAACCAACTCGAAATAGAGTACCAAACAATAGGCATGGAAATTATTCCGGCTACCAGAGTTAAAATACCAAAGTCTTTTGATATCAACAGAAATATGTTTTTCACAGAAGCACCTAACACTTTTCTGATTCCAATTTCCTTTGTTCTCTGTACTGTAATCAGAGAAGACAATCCATAAAGGCCAAGGCAAGCAATAAAAATAGCAAGGCCCGTAAACAACGTTAATGTTGTGCTGAACTTCTGTTCCGATTTGTACTGTGCATTGAAGAAATCATCCAGGAAAAAATAATCAAAAGGCTGTTCAGGAAATATCTTCTCCCAATGTTGCTTTATTAAACTAAGGTTCTGGTTTATATCATTACCATTTAGTTGATTAAATTTTATCGAGAGGAATCTCAAAGGAGCCCAATTTATTTGATACACAACTGGATAATTTTTCTCTTTGAATGAGGTAGCGCGAAAATCAACCACACCAATAATTTTGACTTTCCTTAAATTAGGTTCTCGGCCATAAACTACCTCATTACCAATTGCATCTTCTGGTTTATCAAATCCAAATTCTTCGAGGGCCTCCTTATTGACAATTATCGCTTGCTGATCGCTCTCAATATCTTCTGAGAAATTTCTACCGCTCAGTATCTTCGCTTCAAATAGGGGTATGAAGTTATAATCAATCCTACTGTAGTACAGCGAAATTACCTCCTTCTTATTTTTAACATTTCTAAAATTAGAGAACAATGATAAATGTTCCTTACCGGGAATATCATATGATGTGGTTACTCCTTTAATATCTTTAACTGTTGTTAATTCATTTTTTATTACTGCCAAATTTTTTAGGAAAACGGAATCAGAACCGGGAGGTCCAAACTTTGCAAAAGTTCTGAGTACGAGTGTCTGATTAATATCCATTCCCAAATCTTTTTCTCTCATGAATCTGATTTGCTTATAGATAAAAGCAGACCCTGTAATGAGTACGATGGATAACATAAACTGAAACGTTACCATTCCTCTTCGCAGATTAATTGAAAAACCTCTTCCTAGAGAGGTTATTTTCCCTTTCAAAACATTTATAGGTTCAAAAGCCGAAATTATAAATGCAGGATACAATCCAGATGCTAAACTCCCCACAATAACTATTGAGATTAGCCACATCCAAAATTTCTTTTCATTCAACAAGTTGAATGATCCTTCAAATCCAAAGACCTCACGATATGGCATTATGAAAAATATCACAATAGAAATAGCAAGGATGCAAGCAAGAATATTAATCATCAATGACTCGAGAAGAAATTGGCTTATTAGTTCTCTGCGATTTGAGCCAATAATTTTTCGAATACCAATTTCCTTTGCTCTGTCGTTTGCCTTAGCTGAGGAAAGATTGATGTAGTTGATATAAGCCATTATCAAAACGAACAATGCTAACACTTTCAGAATGCCGACAACCGTTGCGTCTCCATTTACACCAGCTTCACTCAACAAGTGTGAGTTAAGATGAATATCCGCTACAGGTTGTAGTTTAAATGTTGACTCTCCTATTCTATCATTCGCAGTCCCTAAGTATTTCTTCGTGAACTCTGGCAATTTGGTTTCTAATGTTTTTACATCTGCATTATTTACCAGTTTGATGTAAGTGTAAAACCCATCCCAATGCCAGTTATTACTGTCACCACCGTCCGCTGCATCCGAAGCGCTTTCCCATGCAAAAAGAAAATCAGGTTTTATGTGCGAGTTCTGCGGAATGTTTTCAAACACTCCTGCTACTTTATAATCTCCATTGTAAGTATGATGAATTACTTTATCCAAGGGGGAAGTAATTCCAAAATATTTTTCAGCTATAGCTCTTGAAATTAAAACTGTCCTTGGCGCAATAGAAGTTATGCTTCTTGAGCCTAATACAACAGGAAAAGAAAATATGTTGAAAAAATTTCCTTTAATGTGATATACATTTTCTTCACTAAATTTTATTGATTCTCCATTCTGTGAATAATGAGAAATAATGATCTCGGCCTGATCACTTATTTTAAACAAGGTTGTATAATCCTCCACTTCAGGATATTCATTTTTTAATACCTCACCTGTTGGGATAAAAGTTTGAGCTTTTTCATACTGAAGTATTCCGTCTTGATATCGATTATGACAAACCCGGTAAATACGATCTGAGTTTTTATGAAAACGGTCGTAGCTCATTTCGAAATCAACATACTGAATAATTAAAAAAGCGGCTACCATTCCAATGGCCAATCCAATTACATTAATAAATGAAAAGACTTTATCTTTCATCAAATGTCGAAGCGAAATTTTAAAATATGCCTTTACCATATAGAGCCGATAAAGTTGTAGTGAAAATCTATTTCTCAAAATAATTCCAGGTCTAAGAAACCGCATTACGTTCCATGTAAATCTTCTCTTAGCACTTCTAACTCCACATGTCTTAATATCCTCCTCAAACTGTTCTACCAGATCACCTTCAATACCTTCGAATAAACCAGATGGACAAATCCATTCCAGTAACCGATGAGAAAATTTTGGAGGTATATTTTTTTCTTGCATGCTAAATGCCTACAATTTTTAATTGAGGTATTAACTTCCAAAGATCCATGCGTGCTTCTTTCATTGCACGAAGCATGGATAGTCCTGCATTTGTTACGGTAAAGATTCGTTTGCGCCTTCCTCCCCTTGCATTCGTTGCTCCACCCATACTCGACTTCACCAGGCCTTTGTCTTCAAGTCGATAGAGGGTAACATGCACGGCACTAAGATTAGAGTCTCTTCCCACACGCTCTTTAATTTCATTTACAATGGCATTGCCGTAAGCATCGTCTTGTAAAATCCCAACCATGGTGAGTACGAGTTCTTCGAATTCGCCCAGATATTCTTTTCCCATTTATATATGTTTTGTAAAACAAATATACGGCACCCGATACTATTAGTTACTATTTTGTTAAAGAAATAAAATTTATGCGGCTTATCTGTCTGTAAATAATTGATTTGAAACCCTTTACCAGTTACTAAAAGGGTGGAAATATGCTTTGCTTGGGGATTACCTCCCACACAATTCATTTAGGAAATTCTTGTGATCGTCCTTACCTTAGAAGCTTTACTAAATGCGGATTCATTCATTGCTATAATTTAAGGGTATCTCTAAAAACTCTTTTCTTACCAGCCTCATCCCTTCCCTTCTCCTGTTCAGAAGGATAAGAGGAGGTTTTTAGAGATGCACTAAAACCATTCATTCTGAATTTTAAAATCATGAAATATTTCATTCTTGTTTTTGTGTTTATCTTTTCTTTAACGCTGCTCTCAACGGGCAAACCTATTCGTGTTGGTGTTGCGGGCATGACACACGCTCATGTTTATCAGGTTTTTGAATACATGGGCAAGCGAGAAGATGTTCTGATCATTGGATTTGCCGAACCCAATAAAGATTTGGCCATGCGATTACTGAAACAACATAACTTACCTGATTCACTTTGGTTCTCTACTCTTGACGAACTAATTAAGAAAACAAAACCAGAAGCAGTCTGTGCCTTTAACTCAATTTATGAACATCTGGAAGTAGTAAAAATTTGCGCACCGAAAGGGATTCATGTTGTGGTTGAAAAACCATTAGCGGTTAACATGGATCATTTAAAGCAAATGCAATCCTTGGTAAAAAAATTCAACGTTCACCTTTTAACCAATTATGAAACCACTTGGTATTCTTCGCATGCAAAAGTGTGGGACATGGTGAAAACCGAAAAGAGCTTAGGTACCATTCGTAAAGTAGTTATTCTCGATGGACATCAAGGGCCAAAAGAAATTGGATGCACTAAAGAATTTTTGGATTGGCTCACGGATCCCATTCAAAATGGTGGTGGTGCATTAACAGACTTCGGATGTTATGGTGCCGACATCATGACATGGCTGATGGATGGTCAAAGACCACTATCGGTTACGGCCGTTACTCAACAACTCAAGCCCGACATTTATCCAAAGGTAGATGATGAAGCCAGTATCATTCTCACCTATTCAACATGTCAGGCAATTATTCAGGCATCCTGGAATTGGACTACGGGTAGAAAAGACACTGAAGTGTATGGAACAAAGGGAATGGTGATTGCCAATAGTAAAAACAAAATGAAATGTGTGTTTACCGATCAGCCGAATACAGAAACATGGATTGATCTGGTTTCGCTTCCTGAACAACGTGCCAATATCTTTACCTATCTATCCGCAGTAATTAATGGAAATATTAAACCAGAAAAAGATCTATCTTCCTTTGCGGTAAACGAGGTTGTTGTCGAAATTTTATCCGCTGCCCGGGAATCTGCAAAATCCGGTAAAACTATTTTTCTGAACAAGTAATCTACCTATATAATATCCCGAGGAAGTCCCGTTAATTCTTTTTACTTTTCTTTATTAACCCACATAAAACCGTAGTTATGAAAATCAAACACCTCTTCTATGTTTTAGTAGCCTTTGTTATTCTGCAAGGCTGCAAACCCGAAAGTAAATACGAAACCAAAACTGCCGAAAGCAACGGCTATTCGTATGAGTATGTAACAAACGATCCGCTCAACGTAAGAATCTACACGTTGAAAAATGGACTAAAGGTTTATCTCAGTCAATATAAAGCCGAGCCGCGGATCATGACCTCCATTGCGGTAAAGGCTGGAGGAAAATTTGACCCGTCAAACGCTACAGGTCTTGCACATTACCTTGAACACATCATGTTTAAAGGGACAGCTGATTTTGGTACACAAGCGTGGGATCAGGAAAAAATTTATCTCGATAGCATCGAGCACATGTTCGAACACTACCGCACACTTCATGATTCAATCGAAAGAATGGATTACTATAAATTGATTGATCAGGTTTCGAATGAAGCTTCAAAGCTTGCCATCGCAAACGAATATGATAAAATGGTTGCTGAAATAGGAGCGAAAGGTACTAATGCCTACACGACTGAAGATCGCACGGTATATGTAAACGACATTCCTACCAATCAGATTGAAAACTGGATTACCATCGAATCAAATCGCTTCCGCCAAATTGTACCGCGGTTGTTTCACACCGAATTGGAAGCCGTGTACGAAGAAAAAAACCGCAGTCTTGATAATGATTATTGGAAAACGTTTGAAGCCCTGTATGCTGCTGCGTTCACAAAACATCCTTACGGAACGCAAACGGTTATTGGTACGATTGATCATTTAAAGAATCCATCGATTACCGAAATCAAAAATTATTTCTATAAGTATTATCGACCGAACAACGTTGCCATCTGTTTGAGTGGTGATCTTGACTACGACAAAACCATAGCATTAATTGATAAATCATTTGGAAGCTGGGAACCCAATGCTGATTTAAAACCATGGGAAGTCATTGCTGAAGCTGATATCACCAAGCCTGTTGAAGTAAATGTTTATGGTCCGGATTCTGAATGGTTAAATATGGCATTTCGTTTTAAAGGCACGGGTTCTGAAGATGCAAAGTTATTGCGGCTTACCGACATGATCATGGCGAATTCACAAGCCGGTCTGATCGATTTGAATTTAAAACAACAACAAAAAGTATTAGAGCCTAGCAGTTATGTCGACAATCTAAATGATTACTCCTTGCACACCTTTACAGGAAAACCACGCGATGGTCAATCATTGGAAGAGGTGAAAAAACTTTTGCTCGAACAAGTTGAATTACTAAAGAAAGGTGAATTTGATGACTGGTTGATCGAAGCCGTTATCAATGATTTAAAGAAAAGCGAAATCAATCGATCACAATACAACGGGGCACGCTCGAGTGATGAAGTGATGGCCTTTACCAACAACATCCCCTGGAAGGATTACATTTCCAGAACAGAGGATCTTTCAAAATATACAAAGGAAGACATCGTAAAATTTGCTAACGAGCATTACAAAGAAAATTACATTGTGGTGTACAAGCGCAACGGTAAGGATCCAAATCAACAAAAAGTTACAAAGCCTTCCATTACGAAGGTATCGCTTAACAAAGAATTGAAATCACCATTTCATGAAAAGATATTAGCGAATAAGGTAGACAAAATTCAACCTGTGTTTTTAGATTATAACAAAGACATCAAGAAGTTGAAGATGAACAAAGAGGTAGACGTTCTCTACACAAAAAACGGAGAGAACGATTTGTTCACACTCTACTACCTTTCCGATGTGGGCACAAACAACAACCCGAAAATGAAACAAGCGGTCGAATACCTTGAATACTTAGGCACAAGCGATATGACTGCTGAAGAAGTAAAGAAAGAGTTTTACAAAATTGGTTGTGAATTTGGTGTGATGGCTAATGAGGATCAGACCTATGTATATTTGAATGGCCTCACAGAAAATATGGACAAGTCCATTCAACTGTTTGAAAAGTTATTGGCTGATCCAAAACCAGACGATGAAGCAGTGAAGAAAATGATTGATGGCATTTTCAAAACACGCGATGATATTAAGAAAGACAAGTCGGCAATACTGTGGGAAGGTTTGATGAACTACGGCACATACGGACCAAAATCTCCTTTCACCAATGTGCTTACAAATAAAGAATTGGGTGAGGTGAAATCACAAGAGCTGGTAGACATCATTAAAGGTTTCACCAAAACCCAACATCGTATTTTATACTTTGGTCCAAAATCAGAGACCGATTTGATTGCTTCACTTAATGCTAATCATATTTTACCTGATCAATTATTGCCAACACCTGCACCCGTTGTTTTTCCAGAGTTAAGCATGGACAAGCCTAAAGCATATTGGGCTAACTATGATATGGTGCAAGCAGAAATTATTTTCCTTTCGAAAGGAGAGAAATTTGATGCTGAACGAATTCCAGAAGCGCGCATGTTTAATGAATACTTTGGAGGCAGTATGGCATCGCCTGTATTTCAGGAATTGCGCGAAGCACAGGGCCTGGCATATTCTGCATTTGCTACGTATGGTTTAGGAGATAAGAAAACAGACAGCGATCAGTTCTTTGGTTATATCGGTACACAAGCGGATAAGCAAGCGGAAGCAATGAAAGCTATGACCGAACTCATCCAGAATTTTCCCAAATCAGAAGGCGGATTTGATGTAGCGCGTAATTCATTGATGAATAAACTTGAAAGCGAAAGAATTACAAAGACTGCTATTCTTTTCAACTATGAAAGCGCCATGCGAAAAGGTATTGACCACGATGTTCGCAAAGACGTTTATGAGAAAATTCAGACTATGACGATTGCTGATGTAGAGAAGTTCCAGCAAGACTATATTAAAGGAAGGAAATCCAATGTAGTATTGGTTGGCGATCGAAATAAACTGAACCTAAAAGATCTTCAGAATTATGGTGAGGTGAAAGAACTTACACTCGATGAGCTATTCGGATATGAGAAGCCAGTGAAAGTTCAACTGGAAGGTCCAAGTCAATAAGCTTATTATAATTTTTTGAAGTCGTCAGGTTTAAGACCTGACGACTTTTTTATTTCTTCAAGCCAATAGCAGAGCAATTAAACTTTTGCACTGACCATCCAAAAAAATTTTGTCATATATAAGCATACCATGAAATCTCCAGCGAAAAAATCAATTCCATTTGAATTTGTTCTGGAGAACCTGGGGCAACTTGATATCAAAGTAAAAGCTTTCTTCGGTTGTCATTCCATCTACCTTGGTGATAAAATATTATTAACCCTTCGAAATAAAAAAGAACACACAGACGATAACGGTGTTTGGATTGCTACGGAAACAGAACATCATGCTAATCTTCAAAAGCTATTTCCAAATATGCGATCCATCAAAGTATTTGGTGGAACTTCAAGCAATTGGCAAATTTTACCCATCGATGCCGATGATTTTGAGGAATCGGTTCTTCATGTATGCGAATTGATTTTAAAGCACGATCCTCGCATTGGAAAAATACCGAAAAAGAAGAAAAAGAAAGAATAATTTTCTTTGGTTTTTCCGATCTGTATTTCTATAATCTCTAAATTCAATCTCAGTATGACTTTCGGAACGCATATACCTTGTTTTCCACTCAATCAGTTTATTGAGAGTTTTGTCTATTACAAAGATTATAATCCGATTCACACAGTTGATCGCTTTTTACCTGACGGAAATATCAATGTTGTAATTGATCTTACTGACTACCCAAAGTTTATTTACGACAATCACAGCCTGAAAGAAATTCAATCCTGTAAAAATGTTTGGTTCTCGGGCATCCGAAATAATTACATCACTATTCCTTCAGGAAGGGACAGTGAAATGTTTATCATCAACTTCCATAAAGGAAAAGCGTCATCGTTCGTAGAAATGCCACTGAATGAGCTAACCGATTACGTGATCGATGGTGAGCTCGTTATGACAAACGAAATTATGAACATCCGGGAAGCATTACTTGGTTTACCCGATATCCAACAAAAATTCACGTATGCTGAAAATTACCTTTTGAAAATTTTTAACAAAAGATTCCAGGTAAATCCCTTTGTCGACTTCGCAGTAAATCAGATTCTACTCCGACCAGACCAGGCTACTATCGAAAATATATCACATAAGGTAGGCTTTTCTCAAAAGCATCTCATTCATCTTTTTAAAGAACATGTTGGTCTTTCGCCTAAAGCATTTTTAAAGGTAGTTCGTTTTCAGAAGGCGATTACGGAAATTGAACAGAACAAAGTTATCAATTGGACCACCATTGCATTTGAAAGTGGATACTATGATCAGTCCCATTTTATCAACGACTTTAAAAACTTCTCCGGCTTTACGCCAAACCAATACCATTCAATGAAAAGCGAATTCACCAATTATGTTGCCGTTGGATAGGTAAATTTTTTCCAATACCTTTTCAATTCACGACACTTACTTGCTTAAAAAAACAATTATGGATCAATTATACATCAATCATTGGGCAGTACTGACGTGTTCAGTTGCTAATTTAGCAGTAGGCGCTATTTGGTATTCACCTTTGTGTTTTTACAAAGCATGGATGAAGGAGAATAATTTTACTGAAGAAGACATTAAGAAAGTTAATCCTGCTAAGACGTATGGTATTACTTTGATCCTCTCGCTGATCATCAGTTACAACATGGCGTTTTTTCTTGGTGATGATAAAACGGATTTGGCTTGGGGAGCAACCGCTGGATTTCTGGCAGGCTTCGGGTTTTCCGCATTGATCTTCACAGTCGTTGGTTTGTTTGAGCAACGATCCTGGAAATACATCTTCATAAACGGTGGTTATATTACCGCCTACTTTACGCTTATTGGTTTCATACTCGGTCTTTGGAGGTAATAATCAACAGCATTATGGCAAAGACTTCAGGAGAATTTGAAAAAGAATTTATAGATACCGCTAAAGAGAAAACAGGTAAGAGTTTACAACAATGGCTTGCCCTTATAAAATCTTCTGGAATTGAAAAACGAAATGATATTCTCGAATGGCTAAAAAAAGGACATGGACTAAATCACATGCAAGCTCAACTCTTAACCGGAATGTTTTTGAACAATGGAAAACCTGTTTACATTGATGAGAATAATCTGCTTGAAAGTCATTTTATAAAGTGTCCGGATATGCGACCCTTATTTGACGAAGTGTCTGAAAAGATAACCAGCATGTTTCAGGGAACGCAGCTCATTCCGAAGAAAACCTATTTATCTTTTACAGCCGCGAGAGAATTCGCAGCCGTCAATATTAAGCCAAATGAAATTCGATTGGGTCTCGACCTGGGTGATCTACCTTTTTCTGAAACCATACGAAAAACAAAATTAAGTGGTCCTATGCCTCGCATCTCTCACATGGTTGTCCTGACAACCATCAAGGCGTTTGATACGAAAATACTTACCTCTATACAACAATCTTATAATCGCACTCATACAAAATGAAAAATCTTTTACTCGCAACCATATCCGCTCTTACTCTTTTTGCTTGTGGTCGTTCGCAAAGCAACAATGATGAAACAATAAATAAGAAACACTACACCATCGCATACAATGTTCATATTCCTGACACCACACGTGAGGACTATGAAATTTTTACAATGAACATGGATGGAACAGACAAGAAAAACATTACGAATAATCCGGATGTGGCATGGACCTATTATGCTTTTAAAGATCATTTGTACTTTATAAGCGACCGTGATACAAGCTATCGCTGTTTCTTTTTATATGAGACCGATGCCAGCGGATCAAATCCAAAAAAGGTCAGTGATCTGCAATTAGAGGATAGCTGGATGAGTAGCCGAAATAATGGTGAGGAAATGGTTGTTACAGGAAGAAATGGAAAGAAACTTCGTCATCAACTTTTTATCATCAACTTAAAAACGGGATCATTCAAACAAATTACCAGTGATACCGCTGCGCGATACAGTGATCCTTGCTTCTCTCTTGATGGAAAGCAAATTGCCTTTAGTTATAACAAAGATAAACGGGATCGAACATCTCATGAAGAATTATATTTAATGAATTCAGACGGAACCAATATTCAACAGTTGACACATTATCCTGAAAACAATTCTTCGGCAAAAGAATATGGATATAGAGCTGGCTCAGCGAAGTGGCATCCAACTGAAAACTTCATCACATACGTATCACTGCAAGATGGCCGCCATAGTATTTTCGCTGTAACTCCTGATGGTAAAAAGCAATGGAAACTAACGAACAATGAATTAGCAGAAGGCTGGCACGATTGGAGTTCGGATGGAAACTGGTTAGTGTTTAACAGTTCGGACTGGAAAGAAACACAATATCATATTACGCTTATGAATTGGAGTACAAAAGAGATGAAACAATTAACCGATAGTACCTATACAGCACAACAATCTCCTGTCTTTATTGAGGAGTAAGGTACCATTGTTCATTTAAAATTCAATCCCACTCTGGAAAGCCAAGTTCAAATTCTTTTACATTATGTTTCACCACCTCCATTAAGTCATTACTCTTAACATATATAGCATGCTGGCGATCCGAGCTATTACCCTTCTCTACTATTTCGTGCACCACCGATAGATATTCTTCGTACTTGAGTTGTTTAGAATATGGTTCCAAAATTTTAAGCCAATCTTTTATATCACGACTCAACAACTTTGTTTTTCCATTTCTACTCACGATAATTTCGGCTTGCAAACCAAAGCGTAGTGCTCGCCATTTGTTCTCTCTGAAGATCCAATGTTTTAATGTTGAGTTTGATTGCGCCCACTCTGCCTCATGATCGCGAAACCAATGTGCCAGCACATGAACAAATGCTACAATACCTAATGCTTCGCGAAGTGAAGCGGGCTCATCACAAAACCGCAGCTCTAATGTTCCAAGCTGAGGACTTGGTCTTAAGTCCCACCATAAATCACGTATACTGGTAATCGCCTTTGATTGAATAAGGAATCCATACAATTTTTGAAATTCTTCCCAACTCTTTACAAGGTAAGGCATTCCTGCAGTAGGTAATGCTTCGTATGTTGTAGGTCTGCAAGATGATAATCCAGTATCCATACCTTGCCAGAAGGGAGAGCTTGCGGATAACGCCATAATGTGAGGAAGAAAATGCATGTAAAAATAATTGTAACGAATGCAGCTCTCTCCGGATATCATCCCAATATGAATGTGCATTCCATAGACCGCCATTCTTCTGATGAGCCATTGATTGCGATCTATTAATTCATCGTATCGAGAAGAGGGTGTCACTAACCGATCACGATAGTCAGCCAATGGGTGCGTGCCCGTTGATCCCAATCGTAATTTCAAAAATTCAGAGCCCTTATGAACTTTTTGAATGAGTCTCTCCAAATCCGTTTCAACTTCTCGAACAGTATTGCAAATTCCCGTTACAATTTCCAGTGTGCTTTGGAAAAATTCCTTTTTGAAATTTTCGCGCTGAACCTGATCTATAATTTCAGCAGCACGTGGGGTAAGAAGCAAACTCTCTGCATCCAAAACTTGTAATTCAAGTTCCACTCCAAGAGAGAGCTCAGTTTTACTTGGCTCAAAAGGCAAATCTATATTCTGTCGTGTCTGCATATGAATTGAAGTTATCCGAAATCAATCAAAATTGCATTAGAGAAACGGCAATAGATGTCATCGTCATTCGGGTGGCGTCATCCTCGGATTATCGCCAAAACTAAACTTACTTCTTTTACATTCATATTCGCCAAAAGTGATTGAATAATTTTGCCTTCATTAACTCAGCTTAGTTCAATTCCTGAATCGGTAAATGATCTCCAACAAATTTTCCATAATGCACCTTGCTCAAATTTCCGTTTTCATCGATCATGAATTCACTGGGAATAGTAGTGGTGTGCCCATCTTGCGAAATACTTTTCTTAAAAAGTTTTTTTCCCTGCATAACTTTTGGTAGGAGACCATTAAACAAGCTCTTCATCAATTTGCCCATCGATTGTTCAACATAATATTTACGATATAAGCTATTGGTGGGATCAGGAATAAAATGAAAAGGGTATTTTTCATCACCCAGATATTCTTTCATTTTCTCTGGCGTGGATTCATACACCATGAGTACAGCTATATTCTTCTTTGAAAAAGAATTGGCTTGCTTTAACAGCTCATGTGTTCGAAGATTACAAACCGGACAACCTGCATTGCGTTCGAATGCCAGGTACACTTTCTGTCCTTTGAATTTTTTGAGTTGAATTGAAGTACCGGCAACATCAGTGGTACTAAAATCAGGAGCTTGTTGATTGATGGTTAATTTCATTTTTGCGTTTTTAATTGAATACCAACTATGTGGTTTCAATCACCCGTAAAAATTAAATTGTTTTACGCGCCTGCTCCAGACACTTGTATTTTTGATTATCGAAGGTATGCGAATTTCGATAACCCATCTCTTCAATGAGTTTTTCACGCGTAGCTCCGCTTAAAAATGTTTTGGCTAGAAAATGATAACAATGTCTTGTTACTTTGTTCAGCATGCGTTGAACCAGATTTTGTTTAGCCTTACTTTCCTCTTTTTGTTCCCAAGCTGAAAAACTGAAATCTTCCAGATCAAGATCATCTTCTAATCTAGTCAGCTTCTTGGCATCGCGCAGGCGCTTCAGCCAAATGTTTGAAGCAACAGCAAAAATATAGGTCTTGATTGAAGAGGTTAGAACAAAGTCTTCTTTCGGCACTTTATCCAACAATACAATGATAGTTTCCTGAAAAACATCCTTAGCATCATCTGATGTGCCACTATTCCTTTTTACAAACCGTTCAATGGTGGGATAATAGAATGAGTACAGCAGATCATAGGCTGCATTGTTGCGCTTCTTTAGATCAGAGACCATTTGAATGTCGTTCATGTTTACGTTTTAAACTTAATACCTCAGGTTTGAATTCAATCACCCAACAAAGTAAAGTATTTTGTCGAAGACCGAAGTATAAAAAGTGTCAATGGAGGAGTTCTACTGCAGTTGACTTAAACAGTATTCGAAAAAATTCTGTGGGAGAAATTTAAGGATCGATTCATGTTCAAGTGTTCGAACAAATGACAAAATAATTTTCAAGCGTTTCAACGCTTTATATCACCTCTTACGCGTGATCACAACACTTTAACTCCAGAACATGAAAATACTTTCTAGGTGTAACAATCCAACTTCCAACAATGTATCGTAAGTGGTGTTTTAAACATCAAACAACTAAACATTCTTAAATTTTATGAAAAAAGTAATTCTCTCCGTATTCGGTGTTGTGTTTGCATTTGCATCTTTTGCACAATCGGTAATGGTAGGTGGGGCAGCAATGTATCCCAACAAAAACATTATTGAAAATGCAGTGAACTCAAAGGACCACACTACTCTTGTTGCCGCGGTTAAAGCAGCAGGCCTAGTAGAAACCCTGCAAGGTAAAGGTCCCTTCACGGTTTTTGCTCCAACCAATGCAGCCTTCGATAAATTACCTGGAGGAACTGTAGAAACGCTTTTGAAGCCCGAGAACAAAGCAACGTTAACAGCAGTGTTGACCTATCATGTTGTAGCCGGTAAATGGAGTGCATCGGATGTTGCTAAGCTAATTAAAGACGGCAAAGGAAAAGCTGAATTAAAAACCGTGCAAGGTGGTATCCTTACTGCGAGCATGAAAGGCAAGGATGTAATTCTTACCGATGCAAAAGGTAATGTCTCTACGATTACAATTTTTGATGTAACTCAATCAAATGGTGTGATCCACGTGATTGACACGGTTGTGTTGCCAATGTAATTTGTGCGGTTGGTACGTGTGAAGCCCATTGAAATTTCAATGGGCTTTTTTATATCAACACATTATGTACTCGCTCACTTCATCATATCCTCAATCAATTTTCCAAGTTTTATAATTCCATCTTCAATTTTTAAATTCATGGGTTCTCCATAACTGATCCGAAAACAATTTTCGAATTTACCTTGTGATGAAAAGATCTGGCCCGGTGCAATACCTATATTATGTTTGAGTGCGCGTTTGTGTAATTTATAACCATCTACCTTTTTATTCATCTCAATCCACAATGTAAATCCACCCTGTGGGCGAGTGATGCGCGTGTCTGCAGGAAAATGTTCTGAGATCAATTGAATATAACGAAGCGATTGAGTGTGCAACACTTTTCGTAAATGGCGAAGGTGTAACTCAAATCTTCCATTACTTAAAAAATCAGCAACAGCAGCCTGTGTTAAGGTATTCGTAGAGACTGTATGCATTCGTTTTAATCGAATTACTTTTTCTTTAAACCTTCCGGGAATAGTCCAACCAATACGATAACCTGGTGCCAGTGATTTTGAAAAAGACGCGCAATGCAATACCAATCCTTTTTTATCAAACGACTTACACGTCTTGGGTCTTGTCTTTCCAAAATACAATTCGCCATAGATATCGTCTTCAACCAACGGAATTTCTTTTTTCGACAACATGTCTACCAGGCGTTTCTTGTTTTCGTCTGGCATACAACTTCCTAACGGATTGTTGAAGTTGTTTACAAACAAGCAGGCTTTAATATCAAAACGAGGAATAGCATTCTCCAGATAATCGAGATCGATACCTGTTGTGGGGTCAGTCGGAATTTCAACTACTTTCAACCCATGACTTTCCATTACCTGAAAAATAGCAAAGTAGGTAGGGCTTTCAATGGCCACAGCATCTCCCGGTTTTGTGATGGCTTTAACACAAAGTGACATTGCCTCAACACAGCCTGCTGTTACTACAACATCATCTTCGTGAAGTCTTCCTCCCCAATTAAATGCCTGCCGAACAATCTGCTTACGAAGAGCTTCGCTTCCCTGAACATGCTCATAATTTGTACAACTGGTTTTCGATTCGCGAAGCACATGCATAACAGCCTTGCTAAGTTTGGCCAATGGCAATAAATCATACGAAGGTGCTGCCATAGAAAAGTTGAGCAACTTGGTAGAACGAAGATCGAAGTAAACACTGTTGATCATCTCATCTACACTTACCGGAACAGCATCATCGACAGGATCCGATACCTGAGGGAGCTCAAGAATATGTTCTGGAGAATATTTTACATAATAACCAGACTGTGGTCTCGCTTCAATAAGTCCTTTGCTCTCTAACAAATAGTACGCTTGAAACGCAGTGCTCAGACTAATACCTTGCTCCTTACTCAAGGCACGCACCGAAAGAAGTTTATCACCTACTTTCATTACACGTTTGTCAATGAGTAACTCAATTCGTTCTGCTACTTCAGCGTATTTGTGATCCGGTCTTGCTACTAATGTTTCCATAGAATTAATGTTCAAGGTTCCAAGTTCAATGTTCAAAGTTTAAAGGCCGTGTTCGAAGTCAAGCACCTGAAACCTGGAACTTTGAACCTGGAACTTGGTACTATTCAAAACTGATCTGGTCAAAATTAACAAAACTGAAACTGTTTTTCTATCGTATAAATGAGAAGTTTTGAATAATTATTCCGACACACACTTCTCTCATGCTCACACCCACGATTAACTGATAACGATTAACCATTAACGAATTTGAAAAAAGATCTACTCGCAGCGTACCTATCACTTGCCGCCATTTGTCTTATCTGGGGAACTACCTATTTGGCGTTGCGCATTGCTGTGCTTCATTTTCCTCCGTTTCTATTTGTCACCATTCGGCAACTTATTGCAGGTTCACTGCTTGCAGGATTCATGATCTTCATTGCAAAAGTTCAATTGCCATCGCGTGAATATATTATTCGTCAGGCCATTGCCGGATTTTTTATGATCTCGATGGGAAATGGTTTAGTCGCTTGGGCAGAAGTCTATGTGCCGAGTGGAGTTGCTGCTATTATTTGTTCGCTTATGCCGATGATGGTAATCCTGGTAAACCTTTCCGTGAATCGCGAAGAGAAACCTACCATTCCAATTGTGGTGGGTGTGCTGGTTGGATTGATTGGTATCGTCATGATTTTCAGCGAACACTTAAGTGATTTCGCGAAGCTTGAGTATCAAATCGGAATTGCACTAATATTTTTGGCCGTATTGAGTTGGGCAGGTGGAAGCGTGTGGATGAAAAAAAGAAGTGGTGAAGGCAATCCATTTTTAAATGCCGGGCTTCAAATGTTTTTTGGAGGAGTGTGGTTAGCACCTTGTGCATTTTTGTTTGATGATCTCAGCACGGTGAGTTGGTCATCTGAAGCTGTGTATTCCATGATCTATTTAATCATCTTCGGTTCTATCATTGCGTATGCGTGTTACTCATACGCCCTTCGAAAATTACCAATGACCATTGTTTCATTATATGCTTATGTCAATCCCATTGTCGCAGTCATATTAGGTTCAATCATACTGGATGAAAAACTGAATTCCAAAATTGGATTGGCGATCCTGATTACCGTGGCTGGAATTTATATTGTAAACAAAGGTGAACAGCTGCGCAGCGTTTGGAAAACACAATTCACGAAGTAGTATGATGAGTTCAATCTTATTTAATACAACGGATTGGGATACTATTCCTGCAACACAACATAGTGGTGAAAGTGGACTGGCACATTGGCGTACAATCCAGTATGAAGGGCTTCGGATCCGCCTGGTAGAATATTCAAAAGGATACAAAGCCGATCATTGGTGCTCAGCAGGACATATTGTTTACTGCCTTGAAGGCGAAATGATTTCTGAATTGTCGGATGGAAGAACGTTTATGATTTCAAAAGGTATGAGTTACCAGGTTTCAGATAATGTGAGTCAACATCGATCGCATTCGAAAGAAGGTGTAAAACTTCTCATCGTTGAAGGAAAGTTTCTGAAGCCGAAAGCGAACGACACAATTTCTAATCTTTGGAAGTTTTAAGGATTGAAAATAATTTCATGAGCGAACAAAAATTCGATATCGAAATTTTATCGTACCGACCAGAACATCAACCGTGGTTTGAAAAATTAAATCGCCACTGGATTGAAAAATATTTCTGGATGGAGCCTATCGACTTTGATGTGTTACAACATCCGGATGAGCATATCATTCAACACGGTGGTTCCATCCTCATGGCCAGTTATGCAAAAGAAATTGCAGGCACGGTGGCATTGAAATATGTAGAGTCGGGGGTTTATGAATTCACAAAGATGGCAGTGAAAGATAAATTTCAAGGACTAAAAATCGGAAAGGCCCTTGCTTTTGCAGCGATTGAAGAAGCTAAAAATGCCGGAGCGCATAAAATCATATTGTACTCCAATCGAAAATTAGAAACGGCCATTACCTTATACAGAAAGATTGGCTTCGTAGAAGTTCCGGTAGATGCCATTTATAAACGCAGTGATATTAAAATGGAATTGAACCTCGACAAGCAAGCCTCCACTATTACGGTTCGCGCTGTAACTGAAAAAGATCTTCACACCTTAAGGGAAGTAGCCATTCAGAGCTTTCGTGATCTGTTAGAGAAGTCGAATACGGAAGAAGACATGAAACTCTATATCGATAAGAATCTCACCTATGAACAGTTGAAGAAAGAGTTTCATGAAAAAGAAACCGTTTTCTTTTTACTCTACGATGGCGAAAAAGCAATGGCCTATCTAAAACTTCGTGTTGGACATGAACCGGAAGAATTGGCTGGTACAAATTCTATTGAGATTGAACGATTGTATTGCATTCAGGAATACGTAGGCAAACACATCGGTAAAATACTAATGCAGATTTCTCTTGACTATGCAAAAGAGCATGGCTATGAAATCATTTGGCTAGGTGTATGGGAACATAATCCACGCGCGTATGCCTTTTATCAAAAATGGGGATTTGAAAAATTCGGTTCGCATGTTTTCATGCTGGGTACAGATGCACAAACAGATTGGATGATGAAGAGAAACGTATTATAAAAAAACAAATGAAATTTCGAGATGCCCATATTGTAGATCTCCCACGCATAGTTGAAATCTATAATTCAACAGTGGCGGGTCGTATGGTTACTGCAGATACAGAACCCATTTCAGTGAAAAATCGGTTGAATTGGTTTAACGATCACTCATCCAACAAAAGACCACTTTGGGTTATTGAAGATGAGACGAATAAAATAATTGGGTGGGTCAGCTTCCAATCCTTTTATGGAAGACCGGCTTATGATGCTACAGCGGAAGTAAGTATTTATCTCGATGAGTCCGTGAGAGGAAAAGGTATTGGTAAAAGCTCGCTTCAACATGCTATCGATAATTGCCATACTCTAAAAATTAAAACGTTGTTGGGCTACATCTTCTCTCACAACGAACCCAGCATTAAACTTTTTGAATCATTTGGGTTTGAAGAATGGGGTGTTCTACCCAACATTGCAATACTCGATGGCATTGAGCGGAGTGTCACTATAGTAGGAAAACGTCTTGAAGCTTAATCTTGAATTTGTCTAACGCCTAATATATAAAGACTAATGTCTGGCCATAACAAAACCATTTATATTATTGGTGCAGGTGCCATTGGCAAAGTACTCGCAGTATTTCTTTCAAAAAACGGAAAGAAAGTCATTCTTGTTCGTGGAAGTGTAATGAATGAACCTTCCATCAAATCTACTATACACGTTGAACTTGCTAATCATTCAATAGAATCGGCTGAAATAGAACAGGTAACTCTTGATGCGCTTGACGAACTAAACGGCATTGTTATTCTTACCAACAAATCATTTGGTAATCCCGATCTCGCACTAAAGTTGAAAGAAAAGGCTTATGGTTCTCCGATTGTATTTCTTCAAAATGGTTTGGGTGTAGAGCAAAGTTTCATCGAAGAGGGGTTCAAAGAAATTTATCGGTGTGTACTTTTTGCCACGAGCCAGACTGTAGCAGAAAATACATTTCGCTTTCAACCGGTTTCCGAGTCCGCGATTGGAGTTATTCTTGGAACGACAACTCAACTGAACAACATTGTTCAGGCAGTGAATAATTCTCAATTTCCTTTTAAAGCGGAAGATCATATTCAAAAACTCATTTGGAAGAAGGCCATTTGTAATAGCGTGTTTAATTCAATTTGTCCCTTGCTCGATATTGACAATGGAATCTTTTATCGCAATGAAAAAGCGTTATCAATTGCCAAGCGCGTAATCCATGAATGTGTTGCTGTCGCCAACAAAGCCAATGTAGCCTTAACGGAAGATGAAGTGGTGGCCAATCTTCTGATCATCAGCAAAGCATCAGACGGGCAACTCATTTCTACGCTGCAAGACATCCGGAATAAACGACCAACCGAAATTGATACTTTCAATTTTGCCATTGTTGAATCAGCCCGAGCGAATGACCCATCACAATCTATACGTGAGACAAAGCTCTTAGGAGAACTCACAAAACTTAAATCAGAATTAAATCTATGCTGATGCTTTCACAAACACTCCAAAAACTTTACGTGCGCGATCTCAATAAACTGAAACAAGAACTTGAGAGCTATAAAGATGAAACCAACATCTGGAAGATTGATAAAGAAATTGCAAACACGACAGGTAATTTATGCCTACACCTTGTTGGCAACCTCAACACGTATATTGGTGCAACACTCGGACAATCCGGTTACTTACGAAATCGTGATGCGGAGTTTTCATTGAAGAATGTTCCAAGAAAAGAATTGATTGAAAAAGTAGAGGCAACCATTGAGATGATTCAAAAGGTAATGCCCACAGTTTCCGAAGTCAGTTTGAGTCAGGAATATCCAATGCTGGTTCTTGCTGAGAAAACATCTACGGAATATTTTCTTGTTCATCTGGCTGCGCATTTGGGTTATCACCTTGGACAGGTTAATTATCACAGAAGACTTTTAGACAACGGATGAAGATAGCAGGGTTGCCGGTTGCCAGTTACCAGTAACTGACAACCGGCAACCCTTTACACATAAAATCCATTTGAATGAATACGGTATTAAAGAATGATTTAGAAAACATCCATTCCATATTGGATCAAACTTCTGAATTGACAAAGCAATATTTTAAAGTTCAGAATGATCTTCCACCCGGGCGCTTCATACCAAATATTGAAATGATGGACATGCCAGAGAAAGGTATTGGCGCAAATGCCTCACTGAAGTTTTTCGCACAAAACTTTGCTGATAAAATAACGAACAGCGCGGGACCAAGGTATTTTGGTTTTGTTACTGGTGGTTCTACTCCGGCATCTGTTGCTGGCGATTGGCTCGTGAGCACGTATGATCAAAATGCTTGTGGAAGCAACGATTCCATCGCGCCACAAATCGAACGACAAACGCTTTATTTCTTAAAACAACTTTTTGGTTTGGATGAAGCTTATTTTGGTTCATTCGTAACGGGTGCTACAATTTCTAATTTCACAAGTCTTGCGCAAGCACGTCAGTGGGTGGGTGAGCAACAAGGTATTGATTTTAGTCAGGAAGGATTGTCGAGCGGAAAGCCTATTCAGATTTTAAGTGCAACACCACACTCCAGTATTTACAAATCATTATCGATGTTAGGTATCGGAAGAAATTCACTTGTCAAAATAGATACCTTACCCGATCGCGAAGCCATCGATATAACCAAACTCGAAAATTATCTCGAATCTAATCATGCTAATCAAGAAAATCCGCTAATCATAGTAGCGAATTCAGGTACTGTAAATACAGTCGACTTCGATGATCTCGAAGCAATCGCAAAACTAAAACCAAAACACAATTTTTGGCTTCATGTCGATGCGGCCTTTGGTGGTTTTGCCGGATGCTCACCCACCTTTGCTCATTATATAGAAGGTATCAATCATGCTGATAGTATTACCATCGATGCGCACAAGTGGTTGAATGTACCGTATGATGCCGCAATGCAGTTTACACGACATAGAAATATTCAGCTCAGTGTATTTCAAAACAGTGCTGCATACTTAGGCGATCCCGCACAGAGTCCTGATTTCTTTCATTACACACCCGAGAACTCCAGACGTTTTCGTGCATTACCCTCCTGGTTTACGTTGATGGCGTATGGAAAGGAAGGGCATCGTGAAATTGTAGAACGCAATTGTACATGCGCAAAACTATTTGGTAAAATGATCAGTAACTCATCAGAGTTTAAATTGCTGTCACCAGTTCGGATGAATGTGGTGTGCTTCACATTCAACCAGGAAAATCCGGAGACAAGCGCTATAACAAAATTCCTGGCGAAGGTTAGAGATGACGGTCGCGCGTTTTTTACACCAACAAATTATAAAGGCGTGCCTGCAATACGTGCGGCTTTTAGCAATTGGTTAACCAATGAAGAGGATGTGAGCATCGCCATTCAGGCATTAAAAGAAAACTATTAGGCATGTACACTGCAAAAATTAATCAAAATGAAAACAGAGAAGAACTTCTGGAGTTTATTCATGCTAATGGTTTTGCCATTTTAGTTAGCACGGTTGAAGGTAAGCCTTGGGCAACTCATGTTCCGCTTCTTCTATCACACGATAAGAAAAAGTTACAAGGGCATATTGCGAAAGGAAACAAACAATGGAAAGAGTGGAATGCAGATACAGAAGTACTCGCCATTTTTCAAGGACCTCATGCTTATATTTCTTCATCCTGGTACGATCATGAAAATGTATCGACATGGAATTATTTAGCCGTTCATGTTTATGGGAAATTAAAAATCCAAACTGAACAAGAGTTATTGAATTCATTAAAAGATCTCACCGATAAGTATGAAAAGCAATCCGAAAAACCAGTCTCGGTTGACCGCATGAATCCCGACTATGTAAAAAAACAAATGCTAGGCATAGTAGGTTTTGAAATTGAAATTTTGAAGATCGAGGCTACTTACAAGCTTTCTCAAAATCGCGATTCGAAAAATCATGATGCAATCGTATCACAACTGGAAAAACTAGAAGACCACGGATCAAGGGCAATCGCAACAGAAATGAAAAAAGCAGGCCATTCATAGCGAATTTCTTGAAATAAGTTATTCTATTAACCACTGAGAATTCCAGAAAATATACAAACATTACTACCTTTAAATCTCCAAACGGTAAACAAATAAAACATGACTATAACCAGCACAATTCCGATCAATCACATTGCGAAATCCAGAATCAATGAAGTTGATTTTAATAATCTGGAATTCGGAAAATATATTGCCGACCACATGGTCGTAGCCGATTTTAAAGATGGCAAATGGCACGAGCCTACTATCGTTCCATACGGTGATATGATGATGAGTCCTGCGATGTTATCGCTTCACTATGGACAAGCCATCTTCGAAGGGATGAAAGCATTTTATATGAACGATGGTGCGATTAATATTTTCCGTCCACAGAAACATCATGCTCGCATGAACCGATCTCTCGATCGTATGGTGATGCCACAGGTGAGTGAAGAAATGTTTATTCAATCTCTTCATACCTTAATTGAGCTTGATAAAAAGTGGATTCCAAAATCAGAAGGCTCATCGCTTTATGTTCGTCCTTTTATGTTTGCCTTCGAAGCAAAACTAGGCGTTAAGGTTGCGGACCATTTTAAATTCATCATCGTCAATAGTCCGGTAGCGGCTTATCAGGCAAAACCATATAGGTTGAAGGTAGAAGATCATTACGTTCGTACAGCAGAAGGTGGAACAGGCTTTGCAAAATGTGCCGGTAATTATGGCGGTGCATTCTATCCAACACAAATTGCGCGCGAAGAAGGCTTCGACCAAATTCTTTGGACCGATCACAAAGAACATAAATACATTGACGAAGTGGGAATGATGAATGTAATGTTCGTCATCAATGGAAAATTAGTTACTCCTAAACTGACAACTGCCATTCTCGAAGGTATAACACGCGATTCAATTTTAACACTTGCCAAAGATATGGGTGTATCTGTTGAAGAAAGAAGAGTGAGCCTCGATGAAATTGAAGAAGGTTTGAAAAACAAAACCATTACAGAAGCTTTCGGTACAGGTACGGCTGCCGTAGTTGCACCGATCGCAGTAATTCGAATCAAAGGAAACGATCTTGAAATTCCAGCGGCTGGCGCTGACAGTTTCCAACAACGCGTAAAACAAAAATTGAATAACATCCGCATGGGCTCTGAACCAGATGTGCATGGATGGAATTACATTATTAAATAGTTACCAGTTGCCGATTTCCAGTTGCCTGTAGTGTGGGATTTGTGTGTGAGCATGCCCTCACCCAATCCCACACCACAGGAAACCGGCAGCTGGAAACTGGAAACCGTAACTGTCTTCATACGAAGAACCGTCTGTCAAATTTTCAACATACTTGATACGTTAAATGAAAGCCCTACTCTTCCACGGCAAAGATCATCCTATTGCCATTCAGGAAACAAAAAAACCAAAGCCCGTTAAAGATCAGGTATTAATCCGCATGCAACATGTGGCATTGAATCATCGTGACCTGTGGTTGATGAAAGAACATGCTCATCATTATCCAGATGGAATAATTTTGGGCTCTGATGGTTGTGGTGTAATTGAAGATGTTGGTGAAGATGCTGATACGTTGCTGATCGGGATGGAAGTAATTATCAATCCGAGTTTGGAGTGGGGAAGTAATCCGATTGTGCAAGGCGACAATTTTAAGATATTGGGATTGCCCGATCACGGAACGTTTGCTGAATACATGGTGATTTCCAAAAAATACATTTTCGAAAAACCTGAACATTTAACTTCTGAACAATCTGCGGCAGTCCCATTGTCAGGATTAACTGCCTATCGCGCATTGTTTTCGAAAGCGAGATTGCGTTCGAAGGAAAAAGTATTAATCACAGGTATAGGTGGCGGGGCTGCGCTGTGGGTATTGCAATTTGCTGTTGCGTATCAGGCAAGAGTCTATGTAACATCAGGCTCAGATGAAAAAATAGAAAAAGCAAAAGCACTTGGTGCTGTTGGTGGCTTTAATTATAAAGATCCGGAGTGGGTTGCGAAAGCAAAGAAAGAAGCAGGTGGTTTTGATATTATCATCGACAGTGCTGGTGGCGATCAGTTTGGAAAACTAATTGATCTTGCCTTGCCAGGAGGACGCATTGTAAACTTTGGAAGAACAGCAGGAAACATCACAGACGTATCAACCAACATGTTGTATTGGAAACAAATCTCCATTCATGGCACTACCATGGGAACGCGAGATGAATTTTTATCGATGATTGATTTGCTGGAGAGTCGTAATGTAAAACCGGTGATTGATTCTGTATTTCCATTTGAAAAAATCATGGACAGCTTTGAACGAATGGAGAAGAGCGATCAGTTTGGAAAGATTGTTTTGAAAATGAAATAACGATGAGCATTACCTATCGAAGTAATACTAAAATATCAACTGATCAATTCATTGATGTGTTGAGACGTTCAACACTTTCTGAACGAAGGCCCGTTGATGATCGTGATCGGATTGAGAAAATGTTACAGCATGGTAACATCATCATTACAGCGTGGCAAGGAGATTTACTCATTGGAATATCGCGTGCGCTGAGTGATTTTTCGTTTTGTTGCTACTTATCAGATCTGGCAGTTGACGAAGCATTTCAAAAACAAGGTATCGGTAAAGAATTAATTCGGTTAACGCATGAAGCTGCTGGTGATAATGCCATGCTCATCTTGTTAGCAGCACCGAAGGCCGTTAATTATTATCCAAGAATTGGGATGGAACAATTTAAAGAATGCTTCATCATCAAACGAAAAAGTAATTAGGTATCAGTTAGTAGAATTAATATCAAACAAAGTATCAAAAAATGGAAAAATTCCCCCTCACTGACAAGAATCAAATCACTCGACTTCCAAAGCGTGGTGAGTACGACAAAGAAGTTGTGTACAAAATTTTAGATGAAGCATTAGTCTGTACACTGGCGTATGTTCGAGATGGACAACCGTTTCAAATTCCAACGGGCTTTTGCCGAATGGGAAACAAAGTTTACCTCCACGGATCAGTCGGTAGTTTTTATATGCGTGAGTTAGCAGAGAAAAAACTTCCGGTATGCATTAGTGTAACACACATTGATGGTTTGGTTTTGGCGCGATCAGCATTTCATCATTCTGTAAATTATCGTTCAGTGGTTTTGTTTAGTCATGCGGAAAAAGTAGAAGACCAGAATGAATTGTATGAAGCACTTGAAGTCTTCACCAATAAAATGCAACAAGGCAGATGGGAAGATGTGCGCAAACCAACTGCTGGCGAATGGAAAGCAACAATGGTGATTGCCTTCAACATTGAAGAGGCATCCGCCAAGATTCGCGTAGGCGGACCAAAAGATGATGACGAAGATTACGCATTAGACATTTGGGCAGGTGTTGTGCCCCTGAAGATACAACGCTTACCTGTTATTCCAGATGATGTCTTGAAAGATGGCATTCCCGTACCTGAATATTTAAAATAATATGTACTCCATTCACAAACATTTAACCTTCAACGTTTGGGCGAATACCAAAACGGCAGAAGTGCTGCGCAATGTAGAAGACGGAATTTTCTTTAGAGAAAACAAAAGCAGTTTTCCTTCTATTGCCAAAACAGTAATTCACATGTGGGGAGCGCAATCCATTTGGCTAACGCGAATGCAGGGAACAAGTCTTACTACATTTCCGCATATAGAACTAAGAGATAAAATGGTTTCGTTGGACGGACTAGTAAAATCAGCGGAGGATATTCAAAAGTTTATTGAATCGAAAGACGAAGCCTTTCTTACTTCTACCTATGCCTACAAGAATATGAAAGGCGATCCCTTTGAGAATTCGTACGAAGAAACATTATTTCATGTAGTAAATCACAGTACCTATCATCGCGGACAAATCATTACCATGCTTCGTGATGCAGGAGTAACGAATGTTGTGGGCACGGATCTTATTCATTATTTAAGGACATTGAAGAAGTAAAAAATTTTAAACCGCAGAGGGCGCAGAGAAACACAGAGTTAAATACAAAATATAGCAAACACTTTCTATAGTTATACACTCCCAATACTTCAACCAAACCCCCTGCGAACCTCTGCGTTCTCTGCGGTTAATTAAACAAGCTCATAAGAATGAAAATAGGCTCGATCCTGAAAACAATCACATAGAAATCACAAGCTGATTTTTGTATCTTCGCCCTTGTTAGATAGTAAGTCTAACATCTCATGTCTAACTACTAACGTCTCATTCAATGGAACAAAATCGCAGAACTTTTCTTGCCACCACTGCAGTATTAACAGCAGGAGCAGCGTCTGGAATGTCACTCACAACTATGGATACAAAAGAAAAAAAACAACTCGCTCATCACGTGTTCTTCTGGTTGAAGAACCCGGGTTCTAAAGAAGATCTAGAAAAACTGATCGCAGGCTTACGTACACTTGCAAAAATTGAAACCATCCGCAAGATCAACATTGGTGTACCTGCTTCAACAGAGGTGCGCCCCGTGGTGGACAATAGTTACAGCGCATCGGAGCTTATGCTTTTCGATGATCTCGAAGGGCAAAAAGTTTATCAGGATCATCCCATCCATCAAAAGTTTATTGCCGATTGCTCACACTTATGGGACAAGGTAATTGTGTATGATTCGATGGATGTGTAGAACATTTTTGCATCAATAGAGAAAAGCATTCTGGAAGGGATGCTTTTTTTTATTATTGGAATAACCATGCGAAGGCATAGTGTTAATTTTTTAATACATTGTCTACACTTTATATATAGATACTACTATGAAACTCCGTCTAAAAGGCTTCGGGATAACGCTCGATTCTGAAAACGATATCGGTAGAAGAGTTTCTTTCTCAAACATTGTATTCCTTGCCCTTCCTATAGTCTACCTTATTTTCATGCTCTTTGATATCAAATCTTACTTTCAACCCATAAAGAATCTACGATTCGATCAGTTTGTTGTTCCCATTATTATCGGTGTATGTATATTTTGTTTGTGGCTTAATAAAATAAAACAGACTACGCTAAGCCGTGTATTGTTTATTGTTGTATGGCCAGTACTCCTTCACCTTATTCCCATCATACTCTTACAAACTCCAGCTGATTATTATCTCGCATTTCCGATCGGTATCATTTTTCACTCTATTCTTATTCAACTTATTTTTTCTCAACGGGACGAAGCATTTCTGTTTTGGTTTTTTATTGTCGTTAATTTTATAACGATGATATTCGTTTTGGATATCCTTCTTCTTTTTGATACCGACTATGATGTTCCTAATGTATTAACCGAACATTCCTATTATGTGCTTGATGGAATTTTGTATTGGCTTCTTTTCAATTTGGTAACCTTCTACATGATTCTTTCCATTGGTAAATATATAGAGAGGGTCAACACGGCTCGGAAATTAATTAATGGCCAAAAAGAAGAAATGGATATCCTCAATAAAAGTCTGGAAAGCAAAGTGACTGAGCGTACGTTAAAGCTTGAAGAACAAAACTTAAAACTACGTGAGCATGCATTTTACAATGCCCACTTGTTGCGTGGCCCTTTCTGTCGCGTGCAAGGATTGATACAACTCCAGGGGCTCGTAAGAAGTGATACAGAGAAAAATGAAATCGAAAGTATGTTAAAATATAGTATAGAAGAATTAGAAGGCCGCATTCGCGAAATTCAAAAAATTGTTGATAGTGAAAATGAATTGATTAGTTAGCCGATCAGAATATTTGTGTTCGGCCTACCATCCTCAATTAACTGTATAACATTCACCCCCTTAACAAATGACTGATCCCACATCCAAAAATTATCCAAACGTTGCCCAAAGTTTTGGGATTGTCGGAATAGCAATATTGGCTATGATCGTATTCACACCGGTTAACATCTTTCTGAATGATTTGATTGGTAAAGAAGCATCCATGTTCGTCTATTATGTCTTGTCAATGGGCTCTGTCTTTTGGCTTGTCGATCGCATGCGATGGAAACTAACAGGCGAAAGTCTGTATAGCGTAGGAATGGATTCAACGAAGATCATTGCATTAGTTTCCGTTGCTGTGTTAGGAATTCAATTTGGTTTGGTATCGCCCATTATTAGTCTTATGCCAATGCCCGAGTTTATGCAAAAGATTTTTATGGAACTTGCAGGACAAAATGGAATATTCTCGATGCTGACCATTGTAATTGCAGCACCCATTCTAGAAGAATTAATTTTTAGAGGTATTATTCTTGATGGTCTCCTAAAAAAATACTCGCCCATCAAATCGATACTCATCTCAAGTGCTCTTTTTGGTATTGTTCATTTAAATCCGTGGCAATTTGTTACAGCAATGGCCATCGGAATTCTTTCAGGCTGGGTGTATTATAAAACGCACAACTTGTTGTTATGCATAATCATTCACCTTGTAAACAATCTGAGCGCCTTTGCCAGTATGCAATTTATGGATGCGGAAGAGATGATGAATTCAGATTTAACAGAGCAATATGGAGGATTGATGAATGTAATCATCATTACTGCCGGAGCATTAGTACTAGCCGGAAGCGCATTAGCTCTTTTACATTATGAATTCAAAAAGAGAGAAATCAATGATATGAGTAATCATGATGATTCAGTTGGAAGTGGTGAGTCAGCGCTTGATGATAATACGTTAAGTTAAACCCTGTCATTGTTTGTGTTCTTCACTCTCCTTGCATTTTTTAAGCTTGGAAATTATGCTCAATTCAATTTTCTAATTCATAATAAAGTGTGTTTAGTATTTGATTTCAAAATGAATTTAAGCGTAGACAATGAACACTAGCATGAGCACGTATTTTTCTTTCTACTATTTGTTAATTATTGTTAACTGAACAACCTAAGCCAAACCGTTCCGTTCGTAAACTGGATTGAGAAAGACCGGTTAATTTTTAAATCGACCCTTTACTTTACTCAATAATCATTAAAACATCTTATCCAAACCTGAATTATGAAAACCAACATTGTAGTACTGGGAGTCCTTGTATTTACTTTATCACAGTGTCAGCAAGCCTCCAAGACAGACCTTACAAAAAGTGAAATGATTAAAATAGTAAAGGCTCTCGACAATCAATTTAGTGTTGGCGTTCAAAAAAAAGACTCGGTATTTCTGACTAATATCTATTCTGATAGTGCACAATACGTGCAACCCAACAGAACAATACTGTTTGGGAAAGCTGAGATTGAAAAAGATTGGAGCGGGTTCCTGAAATTAAAAGAAGAACCCATTGATCTGGTTTTAAACATTCATCACGTAGATGGAAATCGGGAAATTATCTACGAAACGGGTGATGGTTATACTTTGTTAGCCGATTCAACAAGATGGAATTTCAACTATGTAAATGTTTGGCGCTTACAAAAAGATGGTGTATACAAATTGGAAATAGATACCTACACTCCGTTAGATATTGTGGAGTAACAATAGTCGGTGTTTTTCTAATTTTGAAAGAGGCTTTGTTCGAGCATTCATCATTCATTCAAAAGACTATCTAACCAATGAATTGTATTGAGTAAGAACTGCGCGTTTTGTGAAGCGCTCTTTACATTCATCCCAACTTTATTTTTGCCTTGAAGCTGAGCTGTAAACATTGCCGCTTCACCAAACACTACAATCCTTCCTGCTCCGTATTTCATGAATGCACCCTGAACTAAATTTTCGCCAGACACGGTCGTTGTATTCTTGTTAAACTCCCATGCCGTTTGTGGAAGCTTTACTTCATACTTCGCATTCAGAACAATAACAGGCGTTGCATCCTTAGGCATCTCAAATGCCTGGCCGGTAAAACTTTGAAGTGAAGTGATTTTTTCTTTTTCATTTCTTCCTTCAGTAAGTGTACTTACCATCAATCCATTGCTCGGTGTAAAAATATCATTGCCACCATTCTTCATGGCGAAACCATTGTAGAATTTAAAGCCAAAAGAAGCAGCCAACTTTTCAGCCGCTCCCGGAAAGGGCATGTGATCGGCAATGAGAAAAAGTGACCCTCCTTTTTTGACCCACGTGTTCACTGCTTCAACTTCATCATCCGTAAAAGCGGATGGAGTAGGTAAAGCCCATTGGGTTGTATTGGAAATGTGCAAGGCATTTGAGATGACAAGAATTTTCCCTTTGCCTAATTGCTCTGCCGTAAACAATTCAGAAGAAGCTTCCGTAACATATCCATCCTTTTCCAAAACCCGGGCAAAGGCTTTGAATCTTCCGTTTAGCGTATGAAAATTATGATGTGCTTCATCGATTAATACTGTTGATCCTTGTCCTTTGCTGTATGCAGGATTAGAAATAACCGGACTATACAATGTGTCTGCAACTTGTTGTGCTACTACTGATGATGATCCCAAACAGAAAAGTAAAACCAGAAGCAACTTATTTACCTTTTGCATAGAAAGTTCTTTAGGGTGTATGTAATACTCCCTCTTTAAGAACAAATTAGAAATTTAATCTGATTAATCTGTTAATTAAATTTCAACGGGTTCAGTTCTTTGTCTATCCAGCTTCATTTTCTTCATCAAAAACAAAACAGTCATAAACTATTATCCAATAGAAATTGGAAAAACAGTTTTGAATAATTGGACTTCTCCATAAAGTAAGAGCCAGAAATTGAAGATTATAAATAAGAAATGGCGTCCACTTTGAACGCCACTTTCTTATTAAATGAGTTGGCCCTAAGTGACGAAAGCATCACACCCTTACTTTTATTTTTGCAGGTTATATCTCAAGCCAATACTTATGGAAGTTCCTGGGTTAAATCTAGAATAGTATTGATCTTTAGCGTTATACCCCACATAAAAATTCTCTTTTACATCGTTAAGGATATTCGAGATACTAAAGTTTATACTTGCTCTTTCTTCTTTTCCAAGTTGTTTATTGACGTTGAAATTTAGACTGTGAAAAGGCTCTGAATAAACATCTGGGAACAAGCCGCCACCTACAACTGTAAGAGTAGGGCCATTTACATTGTAAAAGAAACCACCGTCTAATCCAATATCTGCATTCTCATAGGATAGTCCCAAGTTAATGGAATATGGTGATTGACCTGCCATTTCACGTTTATCGTCAACTTCCTCTCCCGCTTTCTCGTAGCCTTTTCTTGAGTTATATTCTGTATCTGTCATCTGAATTGAGGACTTCACCAAGGTTACATTTCCACTAATGAAAAGTTGTTTAAGGTTTGGAGAGACGAAGTCAAGAGATTTTCTCACTTCAACTTCTACTCCTAAAACAGTACCATCACCAACATTTCTGGGCTGAAATTCATTTGTTGTTTGAGCTTCCGGTATTCGAACAAGCTCAATTGGATTAGCGAATGTTTTATAAAAAGCACTTAAGGAAAATATTTCTCCTCCCGGTACAAATAATTCCCATCGTAAATCAATATTGTGAATGTCTGTTTCGCGCAGATTACCATCCCAATCTGCATACTTAAAAAGACCACCATTAAAAGTACGGTTTGATACAGGATCTAATATCTGCGCAAAAGAGAGCTCCTTAAAGGAAGGACGAGCAATTGTTTTTGCATACGATAAACGAAGGTTCTGAGTCTCTGTTAATGCATAAATAAAATTAGCGGATGGAAAGAAATCCAACGCATCTAATACGCTTGCATTATCAAGAGCATTTCCACCCTGAGCGTCTGTACCTGTGTAGCGCTGAACGTAATTCTCAGCACGCAAACCAATAACTGCTTTAAGATTTTTTAAAGGTTGAAATTGTTCTGAAACATAAAATGCAGTGTTATTAATGGTTGAGTTAAAGCTCTTCGGATTAGGGTTCGCATTACCTGAGGAGTAGTACACACTACCGTCTGGGTATAGGTATTCATCTTTCATTACATTTTCAGGATCGCCATCAAAGTCTGGTATGGTTCCGAAGAATTGCATGTTATAGGTTAAAATCTCAAAGTCACGATCTTTGTATACTTGGCTTCCACCAAATTTTAAAACCGATTCTCTTCCAAAAAGTAAATGCTTCTTTGTGAAATCCACTTTACCAACCAAGTTAACTTCATCCAGATTTCTCCAAATCCTTGAAGGATAGCCAGCAGCACCAGGACTAAAGACCGTGTCTGATGATGTATAGGTAAACGCTGTTTTCCTCACATCGGGTTCTACAATTTTGGAAATGGTAGGCGATAATTTCCAGTCTACAACAAAGGATCGATTCTTATTGGAGTGCTCTCCATTCAACAAGAAGTTGGTAACAGAACGCTGACTAAATTCCAAATTGTCAGAGGATCCAGTAAAACCTGATTTGCCTACGGCACTACCGTTATCATCAATAAAAAACTTTGCCGCTCTCTTCTCTCCATTCTGCAAATGAAGAACTGCTAGTTTGATTTTCGATCGTTGGGTTTTAAAGGCAAGTCCTCCCAGTGTACCGATTAGCACATTCCGCTCAGTCAAAGCTCCTTGCTGTGTTGTTGCGTAAACTAGTTCATAATCTTCAACTGCTCCTGGATTTGAACGCTGGTATTCTCCATAAAAGGCATCATCATAAAAAATAGTTGAACTTTTATAGGATGTAGAAAAGATGTATCCTAAACTATTTCCATTCGCAAAGTTTTTCTGATCACCAAGAGAAAAGCCAAGACTATAGTCCATAAAACTTGTCTGATTGGAAACACCAAGATCCTTATTAAAGCCCTTTAAGAATGTATTTACTTCTTGTGGTGCTACACCAGAACTGGTCGGTGAAGGGAAGGGATCATTTTTTGCTCCTGCCGGCAAATCACGGGTGCCATCATCAATACCCAGCCAATCGGTTTTACCACCTTCGTATGAGAAGAAGTTTTTGTTAAAATGCATTGATGGATTGTAACTAACACTTGCAGATATATTGAAAATTCTCTCATCTGGAAAATCCTTTGTCTCTATATTCACAACGCCTCCTGTAAAATCGGCTGGCATTTCTGCTACTGCCGATTTGGACACTACAATATTATCAATCAGGTTTGTTGGAAAGATATCAATTTGAATGCTGTTACGGTCTGGATCAAGACCGGGAATATCCACTGAGTTCAATGTTGTTTTTGTATAACGATCACCAAGGCCTCTTACAAATACATATTTCCCGCCTTCAACCGTTACTCCTGTCACTCGCTTTATAGCTTCTGAAGCTTCCGAGTCTCCAATCTGACGAAATTTTGAAGAAGATATTCCATCAAGAACCATAGGTGAGATTTTTTTCATCGCCATAATTGATGATTCTGATGTTCTTAACATCTCGCCTGTTACAACTACTTCGCTCAATGTTTGTGTGTCTTCTTTAAGCGCTATATTATCCAAAAGAGTTACTTCACCTTCTTTTACAATGAGTCCAACAATTTCAAGGGTTTGAAAGGATACATAGGAGACTTGTATATCATATGTACCAGGAGCTACAGAAATACTGAATTTACCATCGAAGTCCGTTACCGAACCTAAAGAAGTATTTCTAATCTGTACCGTTACTCCAATAAGCGACTCGCCTGATGCAGCATCATGAACAGAGCCCCTGATTGTGCCTTTTTGA
>ENA-UOWO01000157-UOWO01000157.1-activated-sludge-metagenome-genome-assembly--contig:-NODE-157-length-96079-cov-8.960156_pt1 | contig 96079 bp, 89 predicted proteins | sample MGYA00238148_ERZ761564 | MGnify/ENA primary metagenome ERZ761564 (study PRJEB28885, sample SAMN05720194) | activated sludge metagenome | isolation source: Anaerobic digester | place: USA... | reverse complement strand
CCATGACTGTATCCTCTCAAAGATTTTAGTCTCCGACAATCCCGGGGCGGTTCAGTATCGCAGGATATAGAGAGCGATTAAGGATCTGGACGTAACGCTCAAGCAGGCCGGGCTTCGACAGAACCTTATTAGTACCAAGCCGTATCCTTGTTACATCCACCACGTATCCTTGTTGCATCTATGCCCAAGGTCACGACGAGCGAAGCGAGTCTGCCACCACCGCGGCGACGGCGAGCGAAGCGAGTCCGTAAGTCGCGTCGCGCCCGTAGGGCCGCGCCCCTACGCCTAACCGCCCCGTAGTTAAGCGGCGAGCGAAGCGAGTCTGCCACCACCGTGGCGACGGCGAGCGAAGCGAGTCCGTAGCCGCGTCGCGCCCGTAGGGCCGCGCCCCTACGCCTAACCGCCCCGTAGTTAAGCGGCGAGCGAAGCGAGTCAGCTTCAACTACGGGTAGTAAAAGCGGCGTACTCGTCCGCTTTTACTAGATTTCGGCTATCACATGCCCGTGGTAGTACTGGTCTCTGAGCGCCTTGACCTGTTCGTCCCGGAGGTACTCGTCGAAGCTGATCAGGCGGTCGATGACGCCGCCGGGGCAGATCTCGACGACGCGATTGGCGATGGAGTTCACGAACTCGTGGTCGTGACTCGTGAACAGTACGACGCCGGGGAACTCGATCAGTCCGTTATTGAGGGCGGTGATCGACTCGAGGTCCAGGTGGTTGGTCGGCTCGTCGAGTATCAGGCAGTTGGCGGCCTGGAGCATCATGCGCGAGAGGAGGCAGCGCACCTTCTCGCCGCCGGATAGCACGCGCACGGGTTTGAGCGCCTCGTCGCCGGAGAACAGCATGCGCCCGAGGAAGGAGCGGATGTAGGTCTCGTCGTCGCTCGAGGTATAGCGCTTGAGCCAGTCGACGATGGAGTCGTCCGAGTCGAACAGCGCCGCGTTCTCCTTTGGGAAGTACGAGCTACTCATCGTCTGGCCCCACGAGCACTCGCCCTCGTAGTCCTCGTCCTCGCCGGACAGGATGCGGAACAGGGCGGTCTTGGCCAGGTGCTCGCGGCCGACGAAGGCTATCTTATCGCCGCGGTTCACGGTCAGGTCGAGCCCGGACAGCACGGCCTTGCCGTCCTCGATCTTGGTGAGCCCGCGGACGGCGACGACGTTGTTGCCCGGGTCTCGCTCGGGCTTGAAGCCGACCCAGGGGAAGCGCCGGCTCGTCGCCTGCAGGTCGTCGACCTCGAGCTTGTCGAGCACCTTGCGGCGGCTCGTCGCCTGGCGGCTCTTGGCCGCGTTCGACGCGAAGCGCTGGATGAACTCCTTGAGGTCCTTTATCTTGTCCTCGCGGCGCTTCTTCTCGTCCTTCATCTGCGCCTGGAGCATCTTGGAGACCTTGTACCAGAAGTCGTAGTTGCCGGGGTACTGGCGGATGAGGCCGAAGTCTATATCGAGTATCTGGGTGCAGACGGCGTTGAGGAAGTGGCGGTCGTGGGAGACGACGATGACGATATTCTGGAAGTCCATCAGAAAGTCCTCGAGCCACGAGATGCTGTCGAGGTCCAGGCCGTTCGTCGGCTCGTCGAGGAGCAGGATATCCGGGTTGCCGAACAGGGCCTGGGCGAGGAGGGCGCGAACCTTGATGCTCTCCGACACCTCGCGCATCGGCTTTTCGTGGTCGGTCTCCGGCACGCCGAGGCCCGACAGCAGGATGGACGCCTGCGCCTCGGCTTCCCATCCGCCTAGGTCGGCGAATTCGCCCTCGAGCTCGCTGGCCCTGATGCCGTCGGCGTCGCTGAAGTCCTCCTTGGCGTAGATGGCCTCGCGTTCCTTCATGATCGAGTAGAGCTTGCCGTAGCCGCGGATGACCACGTCGACGAGGCGCTCGTCCTCGAACTCGAAGTGGTCCTGCTTAAGCACCGCCATGCGCAGCTTGGGCGGGTAGGATATCTGGCCGAAGTCCGGCTCGAGTTCGCCGGACAGTAGCTTGAGGAAGGTGGACTTACCGGCGCCGTTGGCGCCTATCACGCCGTAGCAGTTGCCCGGCACGAATTTGAGGTTGACGTCCTTGAAGAGTATGCGCTCGCCGAAGCCGAGCTTTAGGTCGCTGACATTGATCAAGAGAGCTTCCTTGCGGTGTAAGATTCCGTAGTCGTATGCGGATTATGCGGAAAAACCGTTAAATACGCAAGGGTCGCACGGCGCCGGTAGCGATGGCGCGCCCTATCCTCGGTTTGACACGTCGCTTCGGCATCGTATACGATGGCTCATGTTCGTGTCAGTCGTTTGCGACCTCGGCGGCGAGGATTCCTGGGCCGCCGTATACGCGCTCCTGCCTCAGTACGGCTTCGAGAAGGTCCAGAGGGCCTGCTTCGAGAGCGTGCGCGCCACCGAGAAGCAGCTCGTCGCGCTCAAGCGCGATATCGACAAGGTGACGGACTACTACGACACCGTCCGCATCTACCAATACCCCGTCGAGGGACGGCTCGCCATCTCGATCCTCAAGGAGAATCGATGGAAGCGGGTCGTCGTCAGGGCGCCGGCCGAGAAGGCCCCCGAACGCCCGAGGAGAGACCATGCTTGAAGACTACATGGCGCCGATAGCGCAGCTCAAGAAAGAAGTCCTTGAAATCTGGGGGCGTCTTTGACGCCGCTACCATACGCTCCAAGATAGAGACGAAGGAGTCCCAGTCGTCCGAGCCCGGCTTCTGGAACGACCAGAAGCGCTCCGAGCGCATCATGGGCGAGCTCAAGGTGCTGCGCAACCGGCTCGAGACCTGGGAGGAGATCAAGCGCTCGACCGATGCCCTCGACGAGATCTACGCCATGGCGATAGAGGAGGGCGAGGGCTCCCTCGAGGGGGAAATAGCCTCGTCGCTCGCCGGCGTCCGTGATCGCTTCGACAAGGCGGTGACGCTCGAGCTGATGACCGGCGAGGCCGACCGCACCGGCGTCTTCCTGTCCATCCACGCGGGCTCGGGCGGCACCGAGGCCTGCGACTGGGCGGGCATGCTGATGCGCATGTACACCCGATGGGCGGAGCGCCGTGGCTTCAAGTACGAGATCGTCGACATGCTCGAGGCCGAGGGCGGCATCAAGAGCGTGACGATGGAGATCGACGGCGCCTACGCCTACGGCCACCTGCGCGGCGAGTCCGGCGTGCACCGTCTCGTGCGCATCAGCCCCTTCGACGCGAACGCGCGCAGGCACACGAGCTTCGCGAGCGTCTCGGCCTTTCCGGTGATCGACGACAGTATCGATGTGACGGTCAAGCCCGACGAGATACGTATCGATACCTACCGGGCCGGCGGCGCCGGCGGCCAGAAGGTCAACAAAACCGATTCCGCAGTGCGCATCACCCACCTCGCCACCGGCATCGTCGTCACCTGCCAGAACGAGCGCAGCCAGCACAAGAACAAGGACGTGGCGATGCAGGTGCTCAAGAGCCGGCTCTACGACCTGTACCGCAAGGAGAAAGACAAGGAGAACGAGAAGTACGTCGGCGACAAGAAGGAGATAGCCTGGGGCTCCCAGATACGCTCCTACGTGTTCCAGCCCTATACGATGGTCAAGGATCACCGGACCAAGTTTTTCGTCGGCAACATCCACGGCGTCATGGACGGCGACCTCGACCCGTTCATCGACTCGTACCTCCACTTCCTATGGAAGGGCGGCACCGTCCAGGCTGACGGCGACGACGACGACGAGGTGTAGGGCTCCGATGAGAAGGCCGTCGGCCCGCGGGTTAGCCTGTATCGTAGCGTTCTCGGCGATGCTCGCGCCGGCGGCGCGGGTGTCGGCCCAGGCTTCGTCGGGTACTGACGTATCGTCCTCCGCGTTGACGATAGGCTGGGCCGAGCTCGCCGTCTCCGACGGTGTCGGCGACGAGTACCGCAACGCCGCGGTGCTCGTGCCCCGTCAGCTCCAGCGCGCCCTGGCCTTCGCTGACCTGCGCTTCCCGAGCGACGTCGAGGCCGCGGCTGCCTCGACGCAGGCCGCCCTGGCCGCCGAGGAACTGGCCAGGAAGGCCGTGGCCGACGCGAGGGCCAAGCGCGATCTCGCCGCCCTGGCCGTCCGCGATCCCGCCAAGCGCGGTCGCGATGTGGCAACGGCGGCCGCCGCAGTCAAGAAGGCCGAGGCCGCCCTCGAGGCCATCCTTGCAACGAACCGCGAGACGAACCGCGTGCGCTCCTCGGCCGATAGAGCCGGGCCGGGCAGTACGACCGCCGAGGGCCGTAGCCTGGCTCTCGCCCTCTCGTCGGCCAACTCCGGCGAGACGCTCCTCCCCTCGACGCTCGACCCGGCCTCGCTCTGCAAGGATAAGAAGCTCGATTTGCTCGTCTACGGCTCACTACGCGTCCGCGGCGGCTTCCTGGCCATCGACCTGTCGCTCTACGTGGCGTCACTCGGCAGGGCGGTCTGGACCGAGACCCGCTACGCTTCCGCCGACGGCCTCGGGCAGGCGGTCGCCGCCTTCTCGAGGCCGCTCGCGGAGGCCGTCATCGGTCGGCCCTACGCTCGAGTCGGTTTCAGAGTCGAACCTCCCGACGCCGACCTCTACGTCGACGGCGAGGCCTTCCCCAAGGCCTTCGCGCTGTACTTCGAGCCGGGTCGGAGCGAGGTCGTAGCCAAAGCCAGGGGCTACGAGCGGGTCGGCCGCTCGTTCGACGTGTCGCTCGGCGAGGATCTGTTCGTCGACCTGAGCCTCGAGGCCCAGGGCTCGGTCGGCTGGAAGCTGACGAGCGAGCCCGAAGGGGCGGCCATCCACCTCGACGGCGAGCGCGTCGGCTACGCGCCGTTCGACCTGCCTGGCTCGGCCTTCCCTCGGCTGATACGCGTGAGTATGCCGGGCTTCGAGCCCGTCCAGCTCGTCCACCGGCCGGAGGCGCTCCTCGACGACCTGACCATAGTCCTTGAACCGGACGACGGGCTATCCTTCGACGAGCGCTACGATAGGCGCAAGGACGCCTTCTACCGATCCCTCGGGTGGTTCGTGTCGTCCCTGCCATTGACCGTGCTATCGGGCGGCTTGTTCCAGACCTACTACGCGACGGCGCAGGGCTATTCTGCCTCCGGCGAGGTCGACCCGGAGGTGATACGAAGGCTCGACTCGGCGTTCTATACCTCGCAGGCGGTCTTCTGGGCCTCGGCGGCCGCCTCGATAGGCTGCGCCGTCTGGGCGGTGGTCCGACTCGTCGCGTACATCGAGATTACCCTGTAGCGTATGAAAAAGGAGACATCATGAGGTTCGGCGATCGTATACGCAAGCTGCTCGGCATGGAGGTCGTCGGCGACGACGATTGGGACGACCTGGCCGACCTGCTCGTCGAGGGTGACCTCGGCGCAGCCTTCGCCGATGAGTCCGTCTCGCGGCTCAAGGAGGCGTGCGCGACGGCGGGCGTCAGGAACGGCGATGGCGCGAGGCGCCTCCTCAAGGACGTGCTCCGGCCCTACGCCGTGCCCGTAGACATACGGCCGATACCCGGCGGGCGCAACGTCGTGATGATGCTCGGCGTGAACGGCGTCGGCAAGACGACGAGCTCGGCGAAGCTGGCCAAGCTGTGGCTCGGCCAGGGGCTGGCCACGAAGGCCATACTGGCGGCCGGAGACACCTTCAGGGCCGCGGCCATCGAGCAACTCAAGGCTCATGGCGACCGGCTCGGCGTCAGGGTCGTCGCCCAGGAGCGCGGCTCCGACTCGGGCGCGGTGCTCTACGATGCCCTCGAGGCCGCGGCAGCCGACGGCTCCGACCTGGTGATAGCCGATACCGCCGGCCGGATGCATACCAAGGCCAACCTGATCAAGGAACTCGAGAAGATGGATAAGATCGTCGCAGCCAAGGCCGATCCGTCCAGGTACAAGCGCCTCCTCGTCGTCGACGCGACGACCGGCCAGAACGCGCTCAGGCAGGCCGAGGCCTTCTCGGCGGCCGTCAAGGTGGATGGGCTCGTCCTAACCAAATACGACTCGAGCGCCAGGGGCGGCGTGGCCCTGGCCATCGCCAGACAGCTCGGCATCCCGACGGCCTTCGTCTGCGACGGCGAGCGCTACGAGGACATACGGGCCTTCGATCCCGAGACCTACCTCGACCAATTCCTGGGACTGACGCCTTGAGACGACATGCCTTCCTCCTCATGGCCGGGTTATCGGCCGCCTTGGCGCTGCCGCTCGCGGCCCAGGTCGCTACCGGATGGTACGTCTCCGACCCGTCGGGCCTGGCCATCGAGCCGACCGCCGGGCCAGGCGGCGCGGAGTACGCGCTCCTCGTCACGGGCTCGGGCGGCTCGTTCCGCTCGGAGCTGTATCGCGACGGCGAGGCGGTCCGGGCCTGGCTCCGGACCTACGGCCGGCGCGGTGCCATCGTCCGCGAGGCCATGGAGGAAGGCGGCTCGATACGCGAGGAACGGCTGTACGACGGAGACGGGCAGCCGAGCCTCGAGCGTATCTTCCTGGCCGGCGGCTCGGTCGAGGAGACGGCTTACGAGTACGCGGCCGGAAGGCTCGTGTCGAGGACGACGAGCCGCGACGGAGCCGTCGTATCGACGACGAGCTACCTGTACGCGCCGGACGGTCGGCTGGCTATGGCCCGAGCGACGGCAGGCGCCGCCACAGGCGCCGCCGCCGGTACCGCCGGCGGTAGAGCGTCTTCAGCCGGCGGAGCGTCGTCGGGCTGGACGCTCGGGCCGCTCGGACTCGAGCTACGGTCCTACGACGGCGACGGTCGGCTAGTCAGGGTGGCGCTCTACGTCGGCGCCGAGGAGCAACGGAGCGAGGAGCGTACCTGGGCCGGCGGCCGACTCGAGCGCGTCGTCGTTACCGAGCCGTCGGGAGCGCGGACGGAGACCGTCTACGCTACCGACGGGCCAGCCGCCGGGGAGATCGTATCGCTGACCGAACGCCGCGGCGACGTCGTGGCTCACGTCGAGCTACGCTCCTACGACCGCGACGGTCGGCTGATCCTCGTCGAGCGGTCGTCCGGCGGTACCGGCGCGTCGTCCGGCGGTACCGGAGCGTCGTCCGGCGCTGCGGCGTCGACGACCGCCTACGAGTACGACGGCTCGGGCGAGCTGGTCTCGGCCACCACCACGGTCGGCGGCGAGATCGTCACGGCGGTTCGTTACGAGCCGGACGGCGCACGCGTCGAGGAGTCGTACGACTCAGGCGAGCTATTCGCCCGCGTACGCTACGAGGACGGCCGGCGCGTGCTCGAGGAGCTGCTCGAGCGCGGCCAGGTGATCCAGACGAGGAGCTTCGAGTGAGGCGACGACCGTGGGTCCTGTTCGTGGCCAGGCGCTGGTTCGGCTCGAGCGACAGGACCGGCCCGTCCCTGGGGCCGGCGACCGCTGGCATAGCCGTCGGCGTCGCCGCGCTCCTCTGCGTTATCGGAGTGATGAACGGCTTCCAGATGGGTTACATCGACGCGGTGCTCGACCTCGACAGCTACCATATACGGCTACCGTCCGGCGACGCCGAGGCGGTGTTGGCCGCGCTACCGGACGCTGAGGCGGCCGTGCCCTTCGTCGACCTGCGGACCCTGGCAGCCAACCGTCGCGGCAAGGCGGCCGCCCTGCGTATCAAGGTGTTGCCCGACGACGCGCTCGAGCGCGACCGCTCGCTGGCCGCCAGGATGGAGTTGCGTTCCGGCGAGTACGGCGGCGGCGTCGTCGTCGGCTCGGTGCTCGCCAGGCAGCTCGACCTCCGGGTGGGCGATACGCTGTCGGTCCTCGACGTGAAGGCCGACGAGCTCGACGGCATCTCGACCGCGATGGTCGACCTGACCGTCTCGGGCGTCTATCACTGCGGCTACTTCGATTACGATGCGGCGCTCGTCTTCCTGCCCGAGTCGGCGGCGGGGGAGCTTGGCCGCGGTGAGGCCCGCGTCGTCGGCGTCAAGCTGCGCGACCGCTACGGCGACGAGCGCGCCATGGCCGCCCTCGCCGCCGCCGGCCTCGAGGGCGCCGAATCGTGGCGCGTCTACAACCGCGCGTTCTTCGGCGCGCTCAGGATGGAGAAATCGGTGATGCTGCTACTCGTCGGCCTCATCTTCATCGTCGTCGGCGTCAATATCTTCCATTCGATGCGCAAGGCGGTCTACGGGCGCGTCGAGGACATAGCGACGATGAAGGCCCTCGGCGCCGGCTCATCGAGCGTCAGGCGCGTGTTCATGCTCGACGGCGCGGCCGCGGGAGCCGGCGGGGCCATCATAGGACTCGTCGTCGGGCTGCTCGTGGTGACGAACGTCAACGGCGTGTTCGGCGCGATCGAGGCCGCGGTCGCGGCGGTCTACGGCGCCTTGGGCGGGCGAGGGCCGGGCTTCGAATTCTTCTCGCCTGAGCTGTTCTATATAGGAGACGTACCGGTTCGGCTCAGCTTTCCGGAGACGCTGTTCATAGCGTCGGCTGGAGCGCTCGCCGCTGTCGCCGCGGCCTGGGCGGCCAGTTCCAGGGTTTCCCGCATCATGCCTTCGGAGGTGCTTCGCGATGAGTGACGACGTCATAGTCTGCCGCGGCGTGCGCAAGGTGTTCGCCAGCGAGGCCGAAGACTTGGAGATACTGCGCGGGGTCGACCTAAGCCTGCCGAGCGGCGCCATCGCTTCGATCACCGGTCCGAGCGGCTGCGGCAAGAGTACCTTCCTATCGATACTCGGCGGCCTCGATCGCCCGAGCGCTGGAGAGGCATCGGTCGCCGGCGTCGACCTGATACGGGCCGACGAAGCCGGGCTGTCGGCGTTCCGGGCTACGGCCGTCGGGTTCGTCTTCCAGTTCCACTACCTGCTCAAGGACTTCACCGCGCTCGAGAACGCGATGCTGCCGGCCTACATGTTGACCGGTAACCGCGCCGAGGCGATCGGCCGCGCCAGGGAACTGCTCGAGGCCGTGGGCCTCGGCGGACGGCTCGACCACGTCCCGGCCAAGCTGTCGGGCGGCGAGCGCCAGAGGGTCGCCATCGCCCGGGCCCTCGTCAACGCTCCGGGAGTCGTGCTCGCCGACGAGCCGACGGGCAACCTGGACAGGCAGAGCGCTCTGGCCGTCGAGGACCTGCTGTTCGACCTGGCGGCCAGGCGCGGCGCGACCCTATTGGTCGTCACCCACGACCCGGGCATGGCGGCCAGGGCCGACCAGCGGTACATACTGAGCGACGGGACGCTGGTCGAGTCATGACCGGCTCGCCGATAGCCTTCGTGGCGAGCAGGTTCTTCTTCGGGCGCACGGCCGCCGACGGAAGCCGCGACCAGGCCAGGAAGGCCCTAGCCGGAGCCGTGCTATCGGTCGCGCTGAGCCTCGTGCCGCTCATCACGGTCATGCAGGTCGCCGACGGCATGATCCAGGGCATCAGCGCCCGGTACGTCGAGCTCGGCACCTACCACGCCCAGGCCCTGCCGTACGCCTCGGCCGACCTCGTCGGGGCCAGGGACGCGGCGCGCTCGACTCCGGGCGTCGCGGGCGCTTGGATCGAGACGCAGTCGGTCGGCGTCGCGTTCGCCAACGGCGAGCGCGAGGGCGCGGCCGTGCGCGGCGTCGAGCCGGGCTTCCTCGAGGACCCGTCGACCCTGGCTTATCTGCGCGTCGAGGCGGGCGAGCCGACGCTCGAGCGGCCGTACGACGCCCTCGTCGGCCAGGCGATGGCCGAGAAGTTGGGTCTCGGACCGGGCGACGTGGTCAACCTGATATCGATGCGCAAGGCCGCGGACGGCGAGCTCCTGCCGCGCGTCACGATGCTGACCGTGCGCGGCGTGGTGTCGGCCGGCTATCGAGATCTGGACGCCCAATGGCTGTTCATGCGGCAGGATACGGCGGCCCGCGTCCTGCCCAAGGAGAATACCCGTAGCTTCGTCGGGATCAAGGCCGACGACCCGTTCGGCGACCCGTTCGCCGCCCGAGACGCGGTCGAGGGGCGCCTGCCTCCCGGCTTCACCGCGTACTCCTGGCGCGAGGTGGAGCGGAATCTCTTCGAGTCGCTCGCAAGCACGAGGACGATGCTGCTCCTGATCATGGCGGTCACCGTCGCGGTCGCGGCCGTCAACGTGTCGAGCGCGCTCCAGACCCTCGTGCTTGAGCGGGGCCAGGAGATAGCCGTCATGCAGAGCCTCGGGGCGAGCCCGTCCGACCTGGCCAGGATCTTCACCCTGGGCGGGGCGGCGATAGGCGCGCTCGGGGCGGTCCTGGGCGCGGCGGGCGGGCTCCTGGCGAGCGTCCGAGTCAACGAGCTGCTCGCCTTCATCGAGGCCGTGGCCAACTCAGCCCGATCGGCGGCGGCCCGCCTGTCGGGCGGCGCGGCCGCGACGCGCTTCAGAGTGCTCGACCCCGCGTACTACCTCGAGACGATACCGGTCGACGTACCCTACGGCGAGATAGCCATGGTCGTCGCCGCGACGGTCGCGCTGTCCTTCGTGGCGGCGCTCGGGCCGGCACGCAGGGCAGCCTCGCTGTCTCCGCTCGACGGTTTCCGCAGGCGATGATGACAATTCCGCCCCGCCGCGCTATAGTGGCCGGGCGAACGCGTTCGTGATCGTAGCCGCGTATGCAGTACCAGGAGGACCACATGGCAAAGAACGAGACTATAGTCGCGAACCAGACCCCCGACGAGAAGCTCAAGGCTCTCGAGGCGGCGCGCCTGCAGATAGAGAAGCAGTACGGCGTCGGCTCGCTCATGCAGCTCGGCAAGTATGACAACCCGCTCGGCATCGAGGCTATCCCGTCCGGCTCCATCCTGCTCGACGAGGCGCTCGGCGTCGGCGGCTACCCGCGCGGGCGTATCATCGAGATCTACGGGCCGGAGTCGTCCGGCAAGACCACGCTGGCGCTACACGCGATCGCCGAGGCCCAGAAGAAGGGCGGCATCGCGGCCTTCATCGACGCGGAGCACGCGCTCGACCCGGTCTACGCCAAGAACCTCGGAGTGAATACCGACGACCTGTGGGTGTCGCAGCCGGACAATGGCGAGCAGGCTCTCGAGATAGCGGAGTCTCTCGTCCGCTCCGGCGCGGTCGACATCGTCGTCGTCGACTCGGTCGCGGCCCTGACGCCCCAGGCGGAGATCGAGGGCGACATGGGCGACGCGCATATGGGCCTCCAGGCCCGCCTGATGAGCCAGGCCCTGCGCAAGCTCACCGGCACGCTCTCGAAGTCCAAGACCATCCTGATTTTCATCAACCAGATACGCATGAAGATAGGCGTCATGTTCGGCAACCCCGAGACGACGACCGGCGGCAACGCCCTCAAGTTCTACTCTTCGATCCGTGTCGAGGTGCGGCGCATCGAGACGATAGACGGCAGCAACGACGAGGCCGTCGGCAACAAGGTGCGCGTCAAGATTGTTAAGAACAAGGTAGCGCCGCCATTCAGGCGCGTCGAGCTCGATATCATGTTCGGCAAGGGCATTTCGTCGATAGCCAGCCTCCTCGATGGAGCGGTCAAGACCGGCGTCGCCGACAAGAAGGGCGCCTGGTACACCTACGGCGAGGAGAAGCTCGGGCAAGGCCGCGAGAACGCCAAGGCCACGCTCGAGACCAACCAGGAGCTGGCGGACGAGATCGAGGCCAAGGTTCGCGCCATCATGTTCCCCGGTAAGTCGCCCGAGGCGGCCGGCGGCAAGAAACCGGCCGTGGGAACCAAGGCTCCGTCTCCGGCGACCGTTCCGGCCGGTACCGCGTCGGCGCAACCGCCCAGGCCGCAGCCGGCCGCCAAGGCTGTGCCGACAGACGGCCGGGCTGCCAGACCGGCCGTGGACGAAGACGGCGGGCTCTTCTGAGCCTCGTCTACCTGGGGCTCGGCTCGAACGTAGGCGACAGCCTGGCCACCCTGCGCGGCGCTCTCGAGGCCCTGGGCGCTTTCCTGTCGGGCCTGCGCTCCTCGTCGGTCTACAGAAGCGCGCCGCGCTACGTCGTCGACCAGGCCGACTTCCTCAACCTCGTCGCCCTCGGCGAGACTGATTTGGCGCCGGCCGAGCTCCTGACCAGGACCCAGGCCGTCGAGGCGAGCTTCGGGCGAGACCGGACCAAGGAGCGCCGCAAGGGGCCGCGCAGCCTCGACGTCGACGTCCTCCTGTACGGCGACCTCGTCATCGATTTGCCCGAACTGCTCGTGCCGCATCCTGGCATGACGGAGCGCGCCTTCGTGCTCGTGCCGCTCGCGGAGCTGTCGCCGGCCCTCGTCGACCCTCGGGACGGGCAGCCGTTCTCCCACCGCCTCGGCGATGTGGCCGACCAGGGGATTTACCTGCACGCCGGCCCGCCGCTATACTGCCGGAACGACGCATGGAAGCAATAAACGAAGCATCGCTCGAGCCCGAGCGAGCTGGGCGTAGCTATCGCCTGGCCGAATTCGAGGGACCCCTCGACCTCCTGCTCTTCCTCATCAAGAAGAACGAGGTCAATATCTACGATATACCTATAGCCTCGATCACCGAGCAGTTCATCGCCTCTCTGTCCGAGGCCGAGGCCGCCGACCTGGACGACCTGACCGAGTTCTATATGCTCGCGGCGACCCTGCTGTACATCAAGAGCCGTATGCTCCTGCCGGTCGAGATGAACCTGGCCGACGAGATCGAGGATCCGCGGCGCGACCTCGTCGAGAAGCTGATCGAGTACCAGAAGTTCAAGAAGCTATCCGAACTCATGGAAAAGAAAGAGCTCGAGGTCGAGTGGACCATAGAGCGGACCAAGATGCAACGGCCCTTGCCCTTCGGCGACGAGGAGCTATGGGACAAGATCGACGTCTGGGACCTACTCAAGTCGTTCTCCGGCCTGATGGGCGGCATGTCGAGCGAGCGCATCATCGACATGTACGAGGAGGTGTCGATCAACGAGAAGACGGCGCTGATCCATGAGCTGCTCGAGTCCAGGGAATCCTTCGGCTTCCACGACCTGGTCACGCGCTCGGGTTCCCTGCTCGACATCGTCTGCGCCTTCCTGGCCGTGCTCGAGGCGGTCAAGTACCGCGTCATATCGATACACCAGCATCGCCTGTTCGGCGATATCCAGATACGTAGGCACGAGAGGCGGGGCACCGATGGAACTGAACCTTGATCGCGAGGCCGCCATCCTCGAGACGATACTCTTCCTTGAGTCCGAGCCTGTCGACAAGGCAGCGCTCTCGCGGATAAGCGGCCTGGGTATCGACGTGACGGAGGCGGCCCTCGACCACCTGCGCGAATGCCTGGCTTCGGCCTGTCACGGCATCGAACTCGTCGAGATGGGCGGCGGCTGGCTCCTCGTCCCGAAGCGGGACCTATGGGAGGGGCTCAAGGACCGCTACGGCCGCAAGAACGAGCAGAAGCTGTCTAGGGCGGCTCTCGAGACCCTGTCGATCATCGCGTACTCCCAACCAGTGACCAGGGCTGAGGTCGAAGCCATACGCGGCGTAGCGGCGGACACCATGATACGCTTCCTGCTCGACAAGGGCTTCATCAAGGAAGTCGGCAAGAAGGACGCGCCGGGAAAGCCCATCCAGTACGGCACCACGAAGGATTTCCTCAAGTTCTTCAGGCTCGGCAGCATCTCCGACCTGCCCAAGCTCGACGAGTTGGAGCGCGATCGCTTCGAACTCGAGGGACGGGCGTGAGCTCGGGCGAGGACGGTACCAGGATACAGGCGCTCATTGCCCGCGCCGGCCTGGCCTCGCGCCGGGCCGCCGAGGAATGTATACGCGCCGGCAGGGTCCGGCTGAACGGCCGCGTGGTCACCGAGCTGGGTACCAAGGCCCTGCCTTCGGATCGCCTGACGCTCGACGGCAAGCCGGTCGTCGCCGAGGAACGTATCCACCATCTCGCGCTCAACAAGCCGCCGGGCTACATCTGCGCCATGCGCGATGACTACGGCCGGCCGCTCGCCGCGTCGCTGTTCAAGCCGGCTATAGCCGAGCGGGTTTATAACGTCGGGCGGCTCGACCTGGAATCGTGCGGGCTCATCCTGTTCACGAACGACGGCGAGTTCGCCGCGAGGGTAGGCCACCCGTCGTCGGGCGTCGTCAAGGAGTACCTCGTCGAGACCGACAAGCCCGTTCCGGCCGACTTCGCGCGGCGTTTCGTCGCCGGGATCGAAGACGACGGCGAGACCCTGCGGGCACTCGAGGCGACCGTCACGGGCGAGCGTCGCTGCTCGATCAGGCTCGTCGAGGGCAGGAACCGCGAGATCAGGCGGGCGCTCAAGGGCTTCGGGCTCAGGGCGACGCTCCTACGGCGCGTGGCCATCGGGGACGTGCGGCTCGGCGACCTGGCCGAGGGAGCTTGGCGCAGCTTGAGCGCGAAAGAGGTCGCCGGCCTCATGGCGACCATGGAGGGACGACGATGATCGTGGCGATGGACGGGCCGGCGGGAACCGGTAAAAGCACGATAGCCAGAATGGTGGCCGAGCGCCGAGGCTTTACCTATATCAACTCGGGCAACCTGTATCGCGCCATAACCTACGGCGCCATGCGCTCGGGCGTGCCGCTCGACGACGAGGCCGCCTTGACGTCCTATGCCAAAGGCGCCGGACTGGAATACCGCGGCGGCGCTCTCTACCTGGACGGCGAGCCGATCGAGGGCCGGCTACGGAGCGCCGAGGTGGACGCGGTCGTGGCCCAGGTCTCGGCGATCGTGCCCATACGGCATATCGTCAACCGGCTGATCCGCTCCATTGGCGCCGGCTTGGACGCCGTCGTCGAGGGCCGGGACATCTGCACCGTCGTCTATCCGGACGCCGAGGTGCAGATCTACATCGACGCCAGCGCCGAAGCCAGGGCCAGGAGGCGCTTCGACCAGGGTACGAGCTCGCTAAGTCTCGATGAGATCAAGAAGAATATAGAGATGCGCGATAGGATAGACATGAATAAGGCGGAAGGTAGCCTTAAAAGGGCGCCGAAAGCCTTCTATTTAGATACGTCGTACTTGACCATAGATCAAGTTTATGACATTGTGGACTCGAAAATTCAACAGCAAGGGAACCCTATGGCCAAGGAAGTGGAAATGGGCGCGGTCGCTCCCTCCGACGACAGCATCCAGACACAGTTACAGGAACAGTATCTAAAAACCATGAACCACCTGGAAGAGGGCGACCTCGTCGAGGGACAGGTGGTACAGGTGGCCAGCGATTGCGTCTTCGTCGACGTTGGCGCCAAGAGCGAAGGCAAGATTCCGCTCTCCGAATTCACCGAGCCGCCCAAGGTCGGCGACACCGTGACCGTCGTCCTCATGAAGAAGGAGACGAGGTCAGGCGAGACCTATGTCTCGAAGTCGAAGGCCGACGAGAAGGTTCACTGGCGGAACGTGCAGAACGCCCACAAGAACCATGAGACGGTCGAGGGCGTCATCGAGAAGGAAATCAAGGGCGGTTTCGAGGTCAGCCTCGGCTACGGCCTCCGAGCCTTCCTGCCGGTTTCCAAGGCCGACGTGCAGCGGGTGGAGAAGGGCGACGAACTCGTAAAGGTCAAGTCCAAATTCTACATCGAGCGGCTGTATTCGGAGAAGCGCGTCAATATCGTCGTCAACCGACGCGAATACCTCGAGGAAGCGATCAAGGTTCGCCGTGACGCCTTCTTCTCGACCGTACAGATCGGTGACACGGTCAAGGGCGAGGTCAAGAGCTTCACCAGCTTTGGCGCGTTCATCGACCTCGGCGGTTTCGACGGCCTGCTCCATATCAACGATATGAGCTGGGGCCACGTCACCAAGCCGAAGGACTTCGTTAAGAAGGGCCAGGAGATCGAGCTCAAGGTCATCAAGATCGACCCCGAGGAGGGCCGGATCAACCTGTCCCTGAAGCACTTCTCCCAGGATCCGTGGGAGACCTTCGAGGAGCGCTACCATCTCGACGCCGTCGTCAACGGCACGGTCACCAAGCTCACCGACTACGGCGCCTTCATCGAGTTGGAGCCGGGCATCGAGGGCCTCGCCCATATCTCCGAATTCTCGTGGGTAAAGCGCGTCAAGCGTCCCGACGAGATGCTCAAGATCGGCGACTCCGTCGAGTGCATGATACTCGGCTACGATCTCGACCAGCAGAAAGTCTCGCTTGGCCTCAGGCAGGTTCACGAGAACCCGTGGACGACCATCGATGACCGCTTCCCCGTCGGCATGAAGCTGACCAAGAAGGTCGTCAAGATCACCGCTTCCGGCGCCTTCGTCGAGCTCGAGGATGGCATCGACGGCTTCCTGCCCGCCGAGGAGCTGTCGTGGACCAAGAAGGTCCGCAATGCCGGCTCGGAGATCCAGGTGGGCGAGGAGATCGAGGTCATGGTTATCGAGAACCAGCCGAACGACCACTCGATCAGGCTCTCCGTCCGCAGGCTGTCCGACGATCCCTGGCAGGCGTTCTCCGGCACGTACCGGGTCGGCTCGGTCATCGAGGGCACGGTTTCGTCCATCACCGATTTCGGGGTCTTCGTCAAGGTACCCGGCGACATCGAGGGCTTGGTCAACAAGTCCAACCTGAGCGTCGACCGTGACGAGGAATTCGAGGTCGCCGTCAAGAAGTACGAAGTCGGATCGCCGATCAAGGTGGTCATAACCGAACTCAGCCCGGAGCGCCAGAAGCTCTCCCTGTCGGTGCGCGACCTGGAGCGCAAGCAGCAGCAGGCCGAGATGTCCCGCTTCATGGACGAGGGCTCCTCGAACGAGGGCTTCACCCTCGGCGACCTGCTCAAGGAGAAGAAGGACAGCTCTCGCAAGAACGACTAGCATGTTTGATCGTATAGATCCCGAGAAGTTCGAGACGCTCCTCGAGATCAATACGCTCATCAATTCGAACTACGGCGATGCCACGTCGCTCCTGACTCAGATACTGGAGTCGGCGACGCGGCTGACCGCCGGCGAGGCCTCCTCGCTCATCCTCCGGAATGAGGAAGACGGAAAGCTGTACTTCGAGATAGCCCTCGGACCGAAAGGTCGGGACGTCAAGAAGTTCGTGCTCAACCCGGGAGAGGGCATCGCCGGCTGGGTCGCCGACCATAACCAGTCCCTCATCGTCAATGACGTCGAGACGGACTCCCGTTTCTACGGAGACATTTCTAAATCCATCGACTTCCCGACGTATAGCATCCTCGCGGTTCCGATGGTGGTTCGCGAGAAATGCGTAGGCCTCTTCGAGATCATCAACAAGAAGGATAAGAAATATTTTACCCAGAGCGACCTCCAGTGGCTGGAGATTTTCGCCGTACAGGCTGCGATCGCCATCGAGAACGCGAAGTACCTGGAGAAGGCCCGCGAGGAGATCGGCTACCTACGCGATCAGATATCGACGGACAAGGGCTACCACGTACTGATAGCCAAGAGCCCGGATATCGTCGAGAAGCTCGATCTCATCGATAGGGTCGCCAAGACCGACTCGTCCGTGCTGATACTCGGCGAGTCGGGCGTCGGCAAGGAGCTTATTGCGGAGCAGGTGCACCTGAGGTCGAATCGCAAGAATAAACCCTTCGTGCGTGTCAATTGCGCGGCTTTACCCGAGGGACTGCTCGAGAGCGAGCTGTTCGGGCACGTCAAGGGCGCGTTCACCGACGCCGTGCAGAACCGGCGCGGCCGCTTCGAGCTGGCCGATGGCGGCACCATCTTCCTCGATGAGATAGGCGACCTCCCGCTCAAGCTGCAGGCCAAACTCCTGCGCGTGCTGCAGCAGAAGACCTACGAGCGGGTAGGCTCGAGCGATACGGTCACGGTCGACGTGCGCATCGTCGCCGCCACCAACCGGGACATCGACGCCCAGGTTAAGCGCGGCGAGTTCCGTAGCGACCTGTACTACCGCCTGAACGTCCTGCCCGTCTACGTGCCGCCTCTCAGGCAGCGCAAGGAGGACATACCGGCCCTGGCCGAGTTCTTCCTCAAGAAATTCTCCCGCGAGACCAAGAAGCAGTTTACCGGCTTCACCGACCAGGCTATCGAGCACATGCTGTCGTACCCCTGGCCGGGAAACGTCCGCGAGCTCGAGAATGCCGTAGAGCGAGCCGTCGTCATCGCCAAGGAGAAATCGATAGGCGCGAGGGATCTGCTCATAGGCGACGCCGATACCGGACGCGACGAGTACCGCGGCAAGAGTCTCAAGGACGCACTGGCCATCTTCAAGAAGCATTTCATAGCGAGCGCACTCGAGGAGCACGGCTGGAACCAGACCGAGACCTCGAAGGTACTCGACATTCAGAGGACGTACCTGTCCCGCTTGATCAAAGAATTCGCCATAGCAAACCCTAAGGAGTAAGCATCTATGAGCTCTAAGGAAATCGGGGCCACGTCCGCGACTCAGGCGGCCCCCAAGGATGAGGTAAAGTTCGCCGAGAGGCTCGGTGATTTCATACGCGCCAATCGCGTCGGGCTGTTAGTCGTCGGCGTTGCGATACTGGTCGCCATCGTCGCCCTCGGGGTCTACTCCATCGTCTCGAGCGACAGACTCCAGAAGTCCACCGTCGCCCTCGAGGCCCTCGAGGCCGGCTTCGCCGACTGGAACGCGCTGGAGGGCGAGGCCCGTACCGCCAAGGGTGCGGAACTGACCGTGCAGGCCGACGCCGTCGCCGCCAAGTACGGCAAGCTGTACGCCGCCGGCCGGGCCTCCATGATTAAGGCCGAGTTACTGTTCGCCATGAGCGACCTGCCCGGGTCGGAGAAAGCCTACCTGGCCGCCGCGGCCGGGGCTCCCAAGTCGCACTTGGCGCCAGTCGCGCTCGCCAACGCCGCCAGCGTGGCCGAAGATCGAGGCGACAACGAGGCCGCCCTGTCGTACTTGCAGCGCGCCGCGACGGAGTATCCCTCGGCCCCCGCCATCGGCCGCGTCACGCTATCGATCGGCCGCATCTATGAGAATATGAAGCGCTACGGAGAGGCCATGGAAGCCTATACCCGTCTCATCGCCACCGGCACCGAAAGCGATTGGACAAAGATCGCTCATGCCCGTATAATTCTGCTGAAGTCTCGAGGGCTCGCCGACTAACGCGTCCCCGGCGAAGTGCCGCGGAAGCCCGGCCGGATGGCCGGGCTTCCGCCGTTTATGGACCGTTTTTCATATCAGATCCGAACACGTTGCTGGAGGGCTCATCATGCCGAGGAAGCGCTCACGAATCCTGGAGGCGAAACGGTTTTCCTTCGTCATAGCCGTGCTGATTTTCGGCGTCTTTTCCTTGCTGTACTTCTCGACCCGTATCTTCCAGAACCTCGAAGGGCCCATCCTCGATTCGCATTTCAGGCTTAAGACGACCAAGGAATCAAAGGCCATCCAGGAAGGCGCGGTGCTTTCCCACCAGAACCTCCAAATCTCCGATAGCATCCTGATCCTGGGCATCGATCAGAAGACCCTCGCGGAATACGGTAAGTGGCCGTTCTCGAGGACACGGCATGCGGACCTGATCAACGCGTTCTCGCGCATCAAGGCCCAGGAAAATCGGGAGAGTTCCCTGTTCGTGGATGTGTTCTTCATCGAGGAGGACTCTGATCCGACGAACGATGCCCTGCTGGCCGACGCCATCGGCGAATCGGGCAGGGTCTTCCTCGAGACCGTCCTGTCGCCGTACGGCTCCGTACAGGAGGGCGACCCGATGACCGTCAGGCAGCGGGCCCTCTACGACGGCTCCGGGTCCATCAAGAATGTTAAGGGCGACTGGAAGAAGCTCGTGGCCTTCTATGGCTACGAGCCGCCGCTCGAGCCCTTCGCCAGGGCGGCTTCAGGCTACGGCCACGCCAACTTCATGTCCGACTCCGACCAGGTCTATCGTCGCCAGCCCCTCGTGCTGCGCTCGAGCGTGCTGGTGGAGACGCTCCGGCTCGACGAGCTACGGCCGGGCTACGCCGTCGACGAGGCGTCGTTCGAGCGGCTGTCATGGCAGGACGATAGGGGAGGCTACCACGACATCGATACGCCCCTGACCGAGGCGACGCTCGCCAAGCTGAAGGATCGCATGGGCGACGAGGCCCCATTACGGATAGTGGACGACGACATGGACGGCACTCCCGACGATAGCTACTACGTCGTCAGGCGGTATCGCGACACTTTCGTGCCGGCTATAACCCTATCGCTGGCCCTGAACTATTTCCATCGCTCGCTCGTCGAGGTCGAAGTCGTCATAGGCTCGCATATCCTGATCCCTTCGCCAAAGGTAGTCGACCCCGATACCGGCGAGCTGGTGGACTACGCCATCCAGACGGAGCCAGACCAGTTCGACGCCGACGGAAACCTCGTGGCGGCCGGGCGGCGTAGGACCCTGCCGGAGATACGCATCCCTATCAACGAGCAGGGTCAGATGATCGTCAACTTCATGGGGCCCCGATCCAGCCCGACTTCCGACGGCGTCCAAACCTTCCCGGTGCGCTCGTACTCGTCCTACGCCAATCGCGCTCCCGGCTCGGATCCGGCCACCTGGCGCCGGACCCTGGCGGTCAAGGATAAGATCCTGATGGTCGGGGCCTTCGCCGCGGGCGTCGCCGAGGACGAGAAGCCGACGCCGCTTGGCATTATGTACGGCATCGAGATGCATGCCAACGCCCTTAACACCATCCTGATGGATAACTTTATCCATCAGGCGCCCGTATGGGTCGACCTGGCGATACTCGGCGCCGCGATCCTCCTGCTCGCGTTCCTGAGTTCCAGGCTACCGGCCATCGCCGGCTTCTTCATCACGCTCGGCGCCGTCGCCGCGTACTTCTACGGGGTCAACTACGCCTTCGACTCGAGGGCCTACCTGATCAACTTCTCGATGACCTCGCTCGCGGCCGGGTTCACCTTCATATCGGTGGTCGTCTACCGGGTGTTCACCGAGGAGCGCGACAAACGGCAGATACGCGAAACGTTCGGCAAGTACCTGAGCCCGAGGGTGGTCGATCAGCTGGCCAACGACCCGCCCGAGCTCGGCGGCGTCGACAAGGATCTGACCGTATTCTTCTCCGACATACGGGGTTTCACGACGCTTTCGGAGAACATGACCTCCCAGGAGCTGGTCAACCACCTGAATGTCTATTTCTCGGCGATGACCGACCTGGCGATAGACTACATGGGCACGCTCGACAAGTATATCGGTGACGCGATGATGGCGTTCTGGGGCGCGCCTCTGCCGCTGCAGAATCACGCCGAGCTGGCCTGCAAGTGCGCGCTCAAACAGATGCGCGTGCTCGACGAGCTGAACGCCGGCTGGCCCGAGGCCAAGCATATACATATCGGCATCGGCATCAACACGGGCATCATGACTGTCGGGAACATGGGCTCCAAGCAACGCATGAACTACACGCTGATGGGCGACAACGTGAACCTATGTTCGAGGCTCGAGGCTACGAACAAGGAATACGGGACGCGCATCATCATCAGCGAATACACCTATGCGCACGTACGGGACAAGTTCGTGGTACGCGAACTGGACAACATCCGCGTCAAGGGCAAGAACAAGCCGGTGCTCATCTACGAGCTGATCGACTGCCTCGAATCTATCGAGCCGCCAGCCAAGGCCGCAGTAAAATAGTAATGGAAGGATCGGTTTGAGAGGTATCGCTTCCCGGACTTCGGCGTGGTCGCTCTTCGCCGCGCTTTGCGTAGTGCTCGCCGCCGCGCTGGGGCTAAGCTCGTGCGGCATCGACACGATCGCGTACCTCGCGCTCGTCACGACGAGCCGATCGAACGACGACATCTCGAGCATGGTGTTCTTGGGCCCGTACTCGGACGAGGACGAGTATTTCGGATTAGTCATCTACTACAAGATCTACGCTAACGCTGCCGCGGCTGACGTCGATCGCAACTACATCGCGGCACGGCAGGCGGACGACGACGCGGTGCCGGGGGCTTCGGTGGAGACGTATCTGGCCTCGTCGTCGTACCTTGGTTATCAGCGGCTCGTGCTGAACGGAGAGTCGTCCTTGCCGACTATCCATAAAGACTACCTGACGGACGATTACTATATAACCGTGGAGTTGCCTTCTGGCGGCGCCAGGGAACCGTACTTGACGATCGTCGACGTGGCTACCGCCAGTATCGTCCGCTCCTACGTGATCAGGCGGGCAGAGACCGGGTCGGACAATGCGTACCTGACGTTCCTCGACGAACCCAAGCCGGGCGCCGCTGACTATAGGTCGAGCACGAACGATACCGACGACTATTATTACGTCCAATTCTACGCGGCGGCCTATGGTATAGACTTGAACGACTTCAGCAACCTCTTCGGAGACGCCATCTCGATCGGCAGGCTAAGGCTATCGTTCTAGCGATAGGGACGAGTCCAGGGATCGCTTGACCGTGGCCCTATCGAATACTGACGACTTCCGATAATGTATATTCTGTCTACCAGCTCGCCTTCCATTATGCCGCATACCTGTCACGAAGCTTATGCGGCGTTGACTAGCATCGGTATTGCGAGTAGCGATCGGTGTACGTCTCGACACCGCCGTCGGCCGACTTGGCGTACTGGGCAGAACGACGGACCGATATCCTGGCTTCGCGGATCGAGAATCCGTACGCATCCTCGAAGAGCGCCGGCAGGCCTAACTCGCGCTTGCCCGTGAATGGCAGCAAGAGCGTCACGACATCGCCATCGACGCCGACGGTGGCATCGGCAAGCCTCGTATCGGACTGTATACGTTTCCGTACTGCTGATGCGAGCAGCCTCGGATCCAAGCCGGTACTCAGGAGATCGACGCTGTAGCGCGAACCCCAGTGGACGGAAGACAGGGATGGGAACTTCTTGCCATCCTGGCATAGCAGCGTATAGGCCTCGAGTATCCTGAGGTCTCCATGCAGGAGGCGGTTGGCGGCAGACGCTACGTCGGAGGGATCGACCGGGAGCCGGCCGGTCAATATGACGGAGCCGTACTCGTCGCTCGACTCGAAACCGAGGGACATGGGCTCGGAGATCTCGAGGCGAGGCATCGGGTTGAAGCCCTCGGAGTACGCTATCGGAGCACCGGCGCGGTCGATGGCGGAGCTGAGCATGGCTTGGAGTTCATGGTGCGCGAAGAAGGCCGCCCTGCCCTCCTTCGCATACCGGAAGAACAACCGATACCGGTCTCCCTGAGCCGGGACGCGACGAGTAGCCAGCGGGCGGCCGGCGGCTACGGGCGCGTCGAGCGATCCGAGGTCCGCGGCCTTGGATAAGGCCGCGATCCGCTCAAGTATTTCGTCGTCACCGCCCACGCTCAGTGAGCTATCGCAGGAGCCGCAGCGGTCAGAGCAGGCGTCGGCGCAAGCCGCGGTCAGCGACGAGTCCCTGGAGCGTTTCAGCTCATCGAGGAGGAACTTCTGGGATACCCGCAGCGATACGTCCGACCACGGAAGCTCGGCGGCTTCGTCGAAGCCGGACATATGGCGCGTGGCCGACTCTCCGGCGGCCTCGAGCGCCGCCTTCCAGGTATCCTTATCGCAGAGGTCGTCCCAGGCATCGAAACGTGCGCCACGGCGATAGGCGTCGATGAGGAGTTCTCCGACACGCTCGTCTCCCCGGGAGACGATACCCTCAAGCCAGGAAAGGAACGGCGTGTGGTAGGTGACCTTGACGCGGGCGTTGGACTTGAACGCATCCTTGACGGCATAGATCCTTGACGCGGCCTCGACGTAGCCGAGCTGTGGGCTCCATTGGAAGGGCGTATGCGGTTTTGGCACGAACGTCGCGACGGTCAGGTTGAGCTTGATCGTAGGGGCGACGGCTAGCAATTCGCCGATGAACGAGACGATGGCCTCTACCTCGGACACGCCCGCGTCCGGTAGCGGCAGCCCCACCATGAAATAGAATTTGGCTACTCGGTAGCCGCGTTTCTCTGCCTCGGCAAGTATACGGCTGATCTTCTCGATGCCGGCGCGCTTGTTCAACGTCATCTGCCATTGCTCGAGCGGCGTCTCGACCGCGAAGGTCAGGCCGCTCTTGCGGGTACCGGACAGGTCCTCGATGAGTTCGAGCGGGAACGATTCGACCTTGAGCGACGGTAGCTGGAAGGACACGCCGTACCCGGACCAGCGCTTATTGAGCAGGGCGACGAGGGGTGCGATGCCCGGGTAGTCACCCGACGATAGCGACGACAGGCTGATCTCGCGGTGAGCGGCCTCGAGCACCTGGGCTTCGACCTCCTCGAGGATACGTTCCGGAGAGCGGAGCCTGCGGGGGCGATAGAAGTAGCCGGCATGGCAAAAGCGGCAACCGTTCGGGCAGCCGCGCATGATCTCGACGACGCCGTGGTCCTGGACCGGCTTGACGACGGGCATCGGAAAGGCATAACGATAGGGAGCCTCGGTGAAACCGTCGTAGATCGCTCGGACGGCCTTCTTGGGGGGCGTGCCGAACGCCGCTGGCATCCAAAACGATCTTTCATCGCGGAGCCTCGCGAGCAGCTCGCCGCGGCCGGCACCGTTCCGCTTAAGTTCCGCGAGCTCGGCGACGAGGCTAAAAAAAGCCCCCTCGGCCTCTCCTATCCATACGGCATCGAGGATGGCCGAATACGGCGTCGGGTTCGTAATCGCAGGACCACCGGCTATGACTATCGGATGTTCGTCCGTTCGGTCGGCCGAGCGTAGCGGCACGCCCGACAGGTCGAGCACCGACAGGATGTTCGTGGCGGCCAACTCGTAGCCGACTGTGAAACCGAGGATATCGAACGACGAGACGGGCGTACACGTCTCGAGGCCGTAGAGCGGGGTCCTTGACTCGCGCAGTAGCCGCTCGTAATCGGCGGCGACCGCGAACACGCGCTCGCAGGCGACGCCGTCCAAGCCGTTCAGCCCGGCGTACAGGATACGCATCGCGTTGTTGGCCATGCCTATCTCGTACAGGTCTGGGAAGCACAGGACCATCCTGAACGGCGCGTCGGGTTTGGCGATCGAGCCGCTCTCGCCGCCCAGATACCTCGCCGGCTTGGCTATCTTGGGTAGCTCGGTCTTGAACAACGTGCATGGATCTACGCGGCTCAAGAGTCGTACCTCCTGGCCCCGACGCCGAGGCATAGTCCCACCCCTATGCAGATGCTCCACAGCGACGACCCGCCGTAAGACAGGAATAGGAGCGGTATGCCGGTGATCGGCATAACCCCCATCGCCATGCCGGCGTTAATCATGAAATGGAAGAAGATGATGCCGAAGACGCCGGCGACGAACGAGCTGGAAGCCACGTCGCGCAGTTTGCGCATTGATAGCGCCAGACGCACGAGGATATAGAAGAAGAGCCCGAATATGACGATGCCGCCGATGAACCCGAGCTCCTCGGAGATGATGCTGAAGATGAAGTCGGTGCTCTGCTGAGGCAGGTAGCGATAATGGCTCTGAGTCCCCTGTAGGAAACCCTTGCCGGCGACGCCGCCCGAGCCTATGGCGGTGATGGACTGGAGTATGTTCCAGCCCGATCCGAGCGGGTCGATACTCGGGTCGAGGAATACGATCAGCCGCTTGACCTGGTAGTCCTTGAGGAGGCGCTGGCCGGCCAGTGAGAAGGCCAGGCCGAGCGAGCCGATAGCCGAACCGTAGGCCAGCCAGTAGTAGTAGCGCTTCTTGAAGAACCTGAAGCCGAGCAGCGAGAGCGCCGCCACCAAGACGAGCATGAGCAGTATGTAGTAGTCGTAGGGCTTCTCGTAGAAGATACGCAGGAAGATGGACTGCTCCGACGCGATGAGCGTCTGCCAGAGGGGCATCACGGTGAGCACGATACCGATGCTCCCGACGAGAATGAACGACAGGAGGTAGCGCTTATTGATTCCGCCGATGAAGGCCATGGCCAGATAGAGCGGCACGAACACGAGCGAGGTGCCGAAGTCGGGCTGCATCAGTATGAGGCCCATCGGTATCGCTATGATGGCGAACGATAGGGCGAAGCGCTTGATCGTCGACGCTTCGTGGACGCTACGGTCGAGGTAGCGAGCCAGGAACAGGGCCGAGGTTATCTTGACGAACTCGGAGGGTTGGATGCCGTAGTCGCCTATGATGCCTAGCCAGGAGCGCGCGCCATTCACGACCTTGCCGAAGGCCAGGGTATAGGCGAGCAGGGCCAGGGAGAGCCCGTAGACGATCGGTATATAGTCGGAGACGCGCTTGAGGTCAACGAGCGAGCACGCGACCAGCAAGGCCAGGCCCGTGGCGGCCCACACAATCTGCTTTGCGTACTCGGTCGAGACGAGGTCTCCGGCGCTCGTCACTCCGGACGAATAGATGAACAGTACGCCGATGACCATCAGTATCACAATAGCTATCGGTATGGTCCAGTCCATGGACGAAAACAGCTTCCTAATCGACGCCATCACTCCATCCTCTGCCCTATCGGCATCGAGCGGCCGAGCAGGCCTAGCTGGGCCGCTGCCTCTTCGTAGGTCTGCCCGGCGAAATAGCCCTGGAATACGAGGTTCGTCGCGTAGGGCGCCCACCATTCCCAGGGGTTGGCCGCCTCTATCATGGCGACGACGACGATGACGTCGTCGGGATCGGCGGCGTCGACCGGTCCGTACCCGACGAACCAGGAGTGCCATCGGTCGGCCAGACCCACCTCGGCCGTCCCCGTCTTACCGGCTACCGTGACCGCCTTGGTGTTGACCGGATAGCGCGCCGTGCCCTCGGTTATGACGCCGCGCAAGTATTCCTTCGTTGTCTTGAAGGTCTCCTTGGAAATGCTCGAAGCGGTAAGCACCTCGGGCACGACGCGGGTAACGATGGACCCGTCGCGCGGGTCGCGCACCTCTTTGAGGAGGTGCGGCCTGTAGATGACGCCGTCATTGACCACCATGGCCATCATGTCGGCCAGCTGGAGCGGCGTCGTCTGCATGAAGCCCTGTCCGATGGCCAGGTTCAGCGTGTCGCCGCCGAGCCACTTCTCATGGAAGCGGCGCTCCTTCCATTGCGGGGTCGGTACGAAGCCCCCGACCTCGCCGGGAAGGTCTATGCCGGTCGCCTGCCCGAAGCCGAATTCCATCGCGTAGGATACGACGCGTTCGATGCCGAGGCGGTCGCGCCCCACCTCCCAGAAGTACACGTCGCACGACTCGGCCAGGGCCCCGGCCAGGTCGAGCGGGCCGTGGCCCGGCTTGCGTATGTGGCAGCGGAAGACGCGGTCGCCGTAGCTGATCTCCCCATGGCAGACGATCTTCTCGTCGAGCGGGATGGCCTTCTCCTCGATGATGGCGGCGGTCATGATAGTCTTGAAGGTCGAGGCGGGTGGATAGTTAGACTGGATGGTCCGCTGGATGAGCGGCGTTCTCGGGTCGTTGAGCAGCCTGGCGTACTCGTTGTTGCCGCCCTTCTCTACTATGAGGTTGGCATTGAAGGACGGATAGGAGACGAGGGCGAGTATCTCCCCGGTGGCCGGCTTCAGGACGACGATGGAGCCGATGCGCTCCCCGAGCGACTTCTCGGCCAGTATCTGAGTGGCGCGGTCGATGGTCAAGACGACGTTTTTACCCATCATCGGCGGGTCGACGTCGCGAAGCTCAGCGTCGACGCGGCGCCCGCGCACGTCGACGGTCTTGTACTGGCGTCCATCGGTACCGCGCAGCAGGCTGTCGTACTGACGCTCGATGCCGGCCTTGCCGATGATGTCTCCGGCCTGATAACCGCGGTTGTAGTATAGCTTGAGCTCATCGCGCGATATGTCGCCGACATAGCCTATGATATGGGAGAAGCTACCTGTCTCCAGGTAATTGCGCTTGGGCCGCGAGTACCACGAGACGCCGGGAAACTCGTCGATGCGCTCGGATATGCGGACGATCACGTCCTGGCCCACGGACGATGCTACCTCTATCTGCTGGAACAGCCTGTAGTACGAGGGCGGGATACGCCGCCTGATCTCGTCTATCGGCTCTTCGAGCACGGACGCGAGCTTGGCGAAGACGGTATCGCGCAGGTCCGCCGGAATCTCGGCGGGAACGACGACGAGCGCGAACGAGTCGACGTTCAACACGAGCGGCAGGTTGTAGTTGCGGTCGTATATCTCGCCGCGCTGGGCCGGCAAGCGCTCGATCTTCCTGGCTATCGTGACGGCCTTCTTCTGGTACTCGCCGCCGCGTATGACCTGCAGGTAGAAGAGGTGCGACGAGTACGCGACGAACACGACGGCCGCGAGGGCTATCAGCAACGCTACGCGGACGGGCTCGTTCCGGCGGCCCGAGGTGATATGGTCGCCCATACTATCGGGCGTCCCGGGGCACGATGAAGCGGTCGAGGAATCCGAGTAGCATGAACATGAACGGCGCGACAACAGCGTTATAGGCCGCCTCGATCCAGAGAGTCGATCCGAGGAAATCGTAACCGGTTATCTTGCCCGAGAACAGCGATGCTAGGACCGCGAGGTACGCCGCCTTGGCGAGGGTCATCGAGAAACCGAAGAGAGCCGGCATGAGCAGGCGGTCTATATAGAATTTGCCCGATAGCAGATTGGCCAGCCAGGCCACGGCCGTTTTCACGAACGCGTTGAGACCGAACGGCGCGGCGCTTATGCCGTCCTGGAGGAGGCCGGCGACGAAGCCGACGCCCTGGCCCTGCAGGTTCGGGCTCTTGAAGGCTATATATACGACGGCGATCAACGACAAGTCGGGCAGTACCGAGTAGACGGCTATGACCCCCAGCCAGGTCGACTGCACGACTATGAGGAGTGAGACAAGGGCGAGCGAAGCGAGCCACCTTCGTATCATCTATCGCTCTCCGCGCTTCCCGCGCTATCGGGTCTGTTCTGCTGGACGACGAATACGTACTCGATGCGGCCGAAGTCGATCAGGGGCTCCATATCGAGCTCGAGCGACGTCAGGTAGTCGAGGTCCCGCATCATCGTGACCCGGCCGACGCCGATGCCCGGCGGGTACAGGGATTGCATGCCGCTCGTAACTACCAGGTCACCGTACTGTATCTCGTCCTTAGCGCGCTTCTTAACGTAGCGTACGATGATCGGCGCCTCGTCCGAGCCGGAGCCTACGGCTATACCGTCGTAGCGCGATCGCTCCAGCTTGACGGCCACGTACGCGGAGCTGTCGTAGATGGGAGAGACGACACAGCTGGTGCGCCCCACCTCTATGACCCTGCCAACGAGGCCTTCGGCGCCGTCCTGGTAGGCTACGACCGCCTGGTTCTTGGCTATGCCGTTCGTAGAGCCCTTATCGAGCACGAAGGTTGAGTACAGGTTTTCAGGATCGCGCGCGATTATCTTGGCCGAAATGGCTACGTACGCGGAGTCGTTCTTGAAGCCGAGCTGCTCGCGCAGTCTCTCGTTCTCGCGTTTCAGGTCCGTATAACTGCGCTCGACCGTGCTGAGCGTCTCGAGCCTGGCCAGGAGGTCGTCGTAGTTCTTCTCGAGTCGGCGTAGCTCGGCGATGCTGTTGACCGTATCGGAGACGAACGTTCCGACGCTGTCGAAGCCGCGCTGCACAAAGGAGAGCACCGATAAGCCAACGCGCTCCGGCATACCCGCGAGGCTACGAGTCGAGACGACGAGCGTGATAAGCGAGACGGCCATGAAGAGCGCGGAACCGATCGCGCGCCGCGGGGCTCGCCGTTCGCGTGCTGCCATGCCCGTTATAGGTTCATCGAAGCGGCGGAGCCGAAGGCGACGTCTACGTCGGCGATGGCTTCGAAGTACTTGCCTGCGCCTATGGCAACGCACTCGAGGGGGCGTTCGGCCAGTATGACCGGGACGCCGGTCTCCTTGGCTATCAGGCGCGGCAGTCCCTTGAGGAGCGATCCGCCGCCGGCCATTACGATGCCCCGCTCGACGATGTCGGCGGCCAGCTCGGGCGGGGTCTGGCCGAGCGTCTTCTTGATTTCCTCGACGATCTGGTTGACAGGCTCCTGGAGCGCCTCGCGCACCTCGACCGAGTCGATCTCGAGCCTACGAGGCAGGCCGGTTATGGCGTCGGTACCCTTGATCTCGACCTTCTCGATAACCTTGTCGGGGCTGGCGTTGCCTATCTCGATCTTGAGCCTCTCGGCCGTCTGCTCGCCGATGATCAGGTTGTGAGCGGCGCGGATATGCTTGATGATGGCCTCGTCGAATTCGTCACCGCCGATGCGTATCGCGTTCGTCACCACGAGATCCTTGAGGGAGATGACCGATATCTCGGTGGTACCGCCGCCGATGTCGCATATCATATGGCCGGCCGGCTCGTGTATCGGAATGTCCGAGCCGATGGCGGCCGCAAGCGACTCGGGCAGAACCTCGACCTCGCGAGCGCCGGCCTTGTAGGCCGCCTCGACGACCGCGCGTCGCTCCACCTCGGTGATGCAGGTCGGGATACCGATGACCATGCGCGGCTTGATGAACCAGCGCCTCGGGATGACCTTCTGGATGAAGTACTTGATCATCTTCTCAGTGGTGTCGGGATCGGCGATGACTCCGTCGCGTAGCGGGCGGATGGCTATGATGTTTCCAGGGGTCTTCCACAGCATCTTCTTGGCGTCGGAGCCTACCGCTATGACGCGCTTCGTGCCGCGCTCCACGGCGACGACCGACGGCTCGTTGATGACTATGCCCTTGCCTCGCACATAAACGAGCGTATTGCAGGTGCCGAGATCGATTCCTATATCCATCGACAGCGAGTCAAAGAACTTGCGTTTCGCCATTATATGCGCTCCTTACTGCGGTTATCCATCACGAACGTTCTGATAGTTTCTGCCGAGCCGCGGTGTGCATCGGGTCTATGGACACGGCCTTGCGCCACGCGGCCCTCGCCTTGATCGGGTCGCCGGCCTCGCTATAGACGAGTCCCTCGTAGAACCAGGCGTCGGCCGACTCGCCGTTCAGGGCCTTGATCGCCTCGTACTGCGCTAGCGCGTCGTCCGGGCGGCCGTTTCCGCGGTAGATGTCGGCCAACAGGAAGCGGCCACGCTCGGCCAGGAAATCGTCGCTCGTCGATTCGAGGGCGGCTGCGGCGAGCCGTTCGCCCTTCGCGGCGTCGCCGGCTTCGACGAAGGCCGCCGCCGCGGCCAGGGACAGCTCGGGCGAGTCTGGCTTGAGCTCGACGGCCTTATCGAAGTACTGGAGGCTCTCGGCCAGGCGTCCGGCGCCGCGCGCGGCCAGGGCCAGGTACTCCCAGGTATCGGCCTGATAGTAACCGAAAGACGTCGATTCGTTCAGGAAGTCTATGGCCTCGTTATAGTAATCGACGCCCTTGTGATAGTAGGCCTTGCCGAGCACATACGCCGCTTCGGGGCGCAAAGGTAGCTTGGGCGAAATGAGCGCCTTGCGGATCGAGAAAATAGCCTCGTCCATCTTGACCCCGCGTAGCTCACCGTCGGTCTCGGCCAGGCCCAGGTAGAAGGACGCGAATCCATCGAAAAGCAGATAGAACGGATCGAGGGGGGCGACAGATAGCGACGCCTCGCAGGCCTGGGCGACCGCTAGATAATCCTTGGAGGCCCAGAGGGCGAGGACGTCCTGTTGGCTAACCTTAGGCGACGAGCGCGCCGTCGCGATGGCCGATACGCACAAGGATACGCCTACGGCGGTGGCCGTTACGCCGAGCATGACTGCCAAGCCTATGACCAACCTGCGACGCCTGCGCTTCCGTAGATATGGGTCGGTAGTTCTGGCGGTGCCGAAGGATGTATCGTTCATACTACTCGGTTCGTTGTATCACGCCAGCGCCGCTATAGTCAATTAAAGCAAAAAAAGGGACGAACCTATAAGCCGGGTTCTGTACCGCTTTCGCGGCGGCCGCCATCCATCTGCGCCGGGGATCGCTCCCCTGGCTTCCGCGACCTACCCACGGAGTGTCGCCTCGACCTCGCGGTCGAGGCGCGGCGCGAGCCGCGCCTCCGTTGTTCGGCCTTGCTCGCGACGAGGCTTGCCGTGCCGTTCGCGTCGCCGCGAACGCGGTGGGCTCTTACCCCACCTTTTCACCCTTACCCGCGCCTTTCGGCGCCGGCGGTTCGCTTTCTGTTGCGCTATCTGTCGCGCGGCCGTCACCGGCCGCGCTCCCGGTCGTTAACCGGCGTCGCGCCCTATCGAGCCCGGACTTTCCTCCGCGCCAGCCCGGGGGCTAACGCGGCGGCGGCCCGGTCCGTCCCTATACTACCCTAGTCGTCCGAGTCCGGCATCGAATCCTTGTCGGACTCGTCGTCGGACTCGTCATCGTACTCCTCGTCGGACTCATCGCCGAAATCGTCCAGATCGGCCAGAGAGCCGGATTCTATATCGACGATCATGTCTTCCTGCGACTCGTCGCCTTCCTGATAGAACAGCACGCGAGAACAGTACGGGCAGAATACGATCTTATCGCTCTGCCTGACCTCGTTGACGAACTGGGCCGGCAGTATCATCGAGCATCCGGAGCATACGACGCCCTTGACGGGTACGATACCGACGCCCTGCTTCGACTTGATGATGCGCTCGAATTTGAACACGACCTCCGGGTCTATTTCAGCGGTGGTCTTGGCCTCGTCACGCTTGAGCTTCTCGACCTTGGCGGACATCGAAGCGGCCTCGTTCGTGATACGCTCACGCTTCTCGGCAATCTCGGCCTCCTGGGATGAGATCAGGGTCTCGCTGGCGCGTACCTCGACCTCCGCCTCGCGGAGGTTCTCTTCCTCGCGCTTCAGATCCTTACGCAGCTGGTCTTCCTTGAGACCGGCCTCGGTGATCTCCTTGTTCAGGGCCTCGAATTCGCGCGGGTTCGTGATGGAGTCCATCTGCTGCTCGGACTTGTCCTTGTGGGCTACAACGTCCGCCAGCTCGGCGCGAAGCTGGCCGACCCTGGACTGCGTCTCCTCGAGGCGCAAGCTCCTGTCACCGTAGCTCTTCCGGGCTCTCGTGAGCACCTCTTCCTGGGCCGCTATGGACTTGGGGAGTTCGCGTACGTCCTTTTCGATGGCGACGCGCTCCATGAGGAGCTCCTGAAACGTTCGTAGCCTCTCGAAAAGCTCTTCCATCAGCATATGTTTTCACCTCGTCCTGGATAATTTCGCAAGTAACGCGGGATTATAGCACGCGGGGCGCGCGGAGATCAACGACGCGCCCGCGACGACTAGTGGTCGACGTAGTCTCGTAGTTTCTGGCTACGCTTGAAGTGCCGGAGCTTCTTGAGCGCCTTGGCCTCGATCTGGCGTATGCGCTCGCGCGTCACGTTGAAGTACAGACCGACTTCCTCGAGGGTCAGGGAGTATCCGTCGTCGAGGCCGAAGCGCATACGCAGTACCTCCTGCTCGCGCGGGGGCAACGTCGACAGGACCGAGCGTATCTGCTCCTGAAGCAGCTTGTAGTCGGTCTGCACGCTCGGGTTCTCTATCTCCTTGTCCTCGATGAAGTCACCGAGCAGGCTATCTTCGTCCTCGCCTATCGGCGTCTCGAGGCTTATGGGCTCCCGGGCCACGTTCTTGACGCTCTTGACGCGCGAAACCGGCCAGCCTAGCTGCTGGGCAACTTCCTCGTCGCTCGGCTCGCGGCCGAGCTTCTGCATCAGCTGGCGGGACTCGCGCACGACTTTGTTGATCTGCTCGATCATATGCACCGGCACGCGTATCGTCCTGGCCTGGTCGCTGATCGACCGGGTTATGGCCTGGCGTATCCACCAGGTCGCGTAGGTGGAGAACTTGTAGCCCTTGCGGTATTCGAATTTCTCCACCGCCTTGATGAGCCCGATGTTGCCTTCCTGGACGAGGTCGAAGAAGTGGAGACCGCGGTTCGTGTACTTCTTGGCGATGGACACGACCAGCCTCAGGTTGGCCTTGATCAACCTATCCTTGGCGTTCTTCATCATGATGCGGCCGCGGTTGATCTCCTTGGCCATCGTGATGATGACGTCGCAGTCGTTCTCGAACGAGTACTCGAGCTCCTCGAGCTTCTTCTCGGTGACCTGGATCTGCCTGATGCGCTCCTTGATCTCGTCGGAGCTGATGCCGAGGTCCGACTCGATCTGTTCCCTGCGCTCCTTGAGAGTCAGGTTCCTGCCGAGCACGCGTAGCTCGCGCAGGTTATCGACTTGGAGCGTACGTTCGAGCCTATCCTGCTCCCGGCGGTACTTCTTGATGCGCTTGGCAGCGTTGATGAACTTCTCCGAGAAGGAGTTGATTTCCTCGGGATGCAGGTCGGCCTCGCCGAGGCGATCCAGCAGGTTGTCGCGTACCTGTATGAGGTTCTCGTCGGATTTCACGTCACCGCCACGGGAGGCGATGCGCCGCTTCGACTCCATATACGACTTGAGGTCGACCTGGGTGTCGCGGAGTACATCTCGGTAGAACTGGTTGAGCCTGCGTCGTTCGGCGATGCGCTCCGAATTCTCTTTGCGTTGCTGCGAACCGGCTTCGCGCTTGGCCTTGACGGATATCTGGAAGAACTCGGGTATCAGCATGCCGCTCTTCTTGATGATCCCCTTGATGATGTTCTCGCCTTCCTCCATCTGCTTGGATAGCTCGACCTCCTGTTCGGCGGTCAGGAGGTTTTCCTTGCCTATCTCGCGGAGGTACAGCCGGATAGGATCGTCGACGGCGCTCTCCTTGTCGTTGTAGACGAGGCGCTTCTTCTCCTTGGTCGAGGAGGCTTCGGGCTCGGTCTCCGCCTCATGCTCCTTGGGCTCCGCCGGCTCCTCCATCTGGAGGTCTTCTTCCTCGAGCTGCACGTTATTGCTCTCGAGAAGCGCCAGCACGCCGTCTATCTTATCCGAATTCAGGTAATCCTCGGGCAGGAAGTCCGACAGCTCGTCGAAGCTGATCGTCTTCTTGGCCTTCGCGTATTCGAGTAGTTTCGCTATCGCCGGATCGAGTTCAAGGTCGCCCATGCCGCTCTTCCTTTATCCTGGTTAATTCTCCATCTAGATACATTTTTTCATAGAGAAGGTCGTTGAGGGACAGCTCGTCGCCGTCCCGCTCGGCGTCGTACTCGCGGATACGCGAGACGACGCGCTGTTTCCGGGCCTCGAGCGCCCTAAGCTTCACTCGCCGGACTCCGTCAAGTACGAAGCGATCGGGATTGATCGAGTACGCCCCGTCGGATATCCTCTGCAGTATGAACTCCTTGAGCCCCGCGCTCGTCAGGCGCTCGACGACGGTGGCTACCTGTTGGTCGCCGCTCCTATAGCACTCCTCCATCACGATGAACGCGTCCTTGAGCGACTCATCGTCGAAATCCGCCGGGCCTATCTCCGAGCGCGCGGCCTCGAACAGCTCCGCGTTGGCTATGACGGCGGCCAAAAGCTCGGCGTCGGCGCTCGGGGCAAAATCGTCCGAGGCTACAGGGACGGGAGCCTGGACGTGTCTCCGTATCGACCCCTTATCCAAGAATCGTATGAAATCGCTCCTGACTGAAGCGGGATCTGCGCCCAAACGAGAGGACGCGGCCACCATGAGCGAGTCTCGCCGTATATCAGACGATAGATTCGCCAGAAATGGGAAAAGATATTCGAACGCCTCCGTTTTAGACCCCGAATCACCCGCTCGAAGCCGAGAAGCGGCATTTTCCAATATAAAATCTTCGGAAGTTATAGTGGAAACGGCATTCTTTTTCAATCGTTCAGGACCATTTTTTTCCAGTATCTCGGCGGGATCCTTGGCACCCTCGAGCCTGAGCACCCGGACGCCCAGGCCCTTGGACTCCGCGATACCGATAGCCCTCTCGGCGGCGGCGATCCCGGCGCCGTCGGTATCGAAGCAGAGGACGACGGTCGACGCGTAGCGCTTGAGCAGGGCGGCCTGTGGCTCGGTGAACGACGTCCCGAGCGGGGCTACGGCGTTGGCGACCCCTGCCGCGTGGAACGCTATGGCGTCCATATACCCCTCGCATAGTATGGCCGTCGAGCTGGTCCTCATCGCCTGCGCGGCCTCCGGCAGGGCGAACAGCGTGTCGTGCTTCTTGAAGATACCCGTCTCCGGCGAGTTGATGTACTTGGGGCCGTCTCCGTGCAGCAGTCTGCCTCCGAAGGCGACGACCCGGCCCCTGGCGTCCGCTATCGGGAACATCAGGCGGTCGGAGAAGATGGCCGTCTCCGGGTACTTTTTCGAGAAGAGGCCGGAGCGAGCCAGGAATTCGGGCGAATACGACTTGCCGCGCAGGAAGCGATAGAGCCAGGATCGTTCGGCCGGTGCGTAGCCGAGCCGGAACGAGGCGATCACCTCGTCGGGCAGACCCCTGCGCCGAGCGTACGCGAGCGCCTCGGCGCCGCGCGAGTCGGCTACGATGAAATGCCTGAAGGTGCCGGCGAGGCGCTCGTACAGCTCGTAGAGCGACTCGCGTTCCTTGGCGGCGCGCGCCTCCTCCGGGTCATCGTCCCCCTCGTAGGAGATGACGACGCCGGCTTTCTCGGCGAGCATCTCGAGGGCCTCGACGTAGCCGCATTTCTCGACTTCCTTGATGAAGGTGATGGCGTCGCCGCCCTTCTTGCAGCCGAAGCAAAAGAAGAAGCCGCGCTCCTCGTTGACGCCGAATGACGGCGTCTTCTCGTTATGGAACGGGCAGAGGCCGACCCAGCGCGAGCCGCGCTTCTCGAGCCGCACGTACTCGCCGACGACTCTGACGATATCGGTCCTGGATACGATATCCTGGACGACGTGATCCGGGATGCGTCTCATCTGCCTATGGGCTTCACGGCGAGCGACGCAGCCCTGACGTGCTCGTCGAGGGTGGCGGAGAAGTAGTGCTCGCCCGTTGCCTCATCGACGAGCCTGAAATACAGGTAGCCGGATACAGCAGGCCGGATAGCGGCGGAGATGGCCGTAAGGCCGGGATTGCAGATGGGGCTAGGAGGTAGCCCGGGGTGCTTATACGTATTGTACGGATCCTCGATCCGCAGGTCTCGGTCGAATATCCTGCTCGGATGCGGCTTGCCTTGGCGCTCGGTGATCACGTAGACGACGGTGGCGCAGGATTGCAGCGCCATGCCTATCCTCAGCCGGTTCGAGAAGACGCTGGCCATCAGCGGCGCCTCGCCCGGTACCCGGTACTCCCGCTCGACGATGCTGGCGAGTATGAGCCTCTCGTGCAGTTCCTGCGGCGACAGGGAGGCCGACTCGGGGAGCGCCTCGGCGACGCGACGTTTGAACGTCTCGACCATCAGCTCGATGAGAGCCTCGCCGCCGGCGTCGCGGGGCAGCAGGTAGGTGTCCGGGTATAGGTAGCCGTCGAGCGTCTCGGCCGCGACGCCGAGGGATCGGGCCAGTCCGGCGTCGCCGGAGGCCGCCAAGACCTCGTCGGCGCTCGCGACCCCGGCGGCCTCCGCGGCGAGCGCCACGGCGCGTACGGTGGCGCCCTCGGGGATGGTCAATCGGAGCAGCACCTGGCGACCCTCGGCGATCATGCCGAGAATCTCGCTGCCGCTCATGCCTCTCTCGACGCGGTAGGTCCCGGCCTTCAGCGAGTGTTCGAGCGACCGGGCCTTCATCATCAGTTTGAATAGTAGCTCGGAACGTATGACCCGTTCCTGGGCGAGCCGCCTGGCTACGGCCGAGCCCGACTCCCCCTGCCCCACCGTGAAGCTCAACCCCTCGTCGGCGACCTCGCCTGTCGGCCTGTCGTAGCGTTCCGCCAGCGCGATGACGCCGAGCCCGAGGGCCACGGCGGCGATGACGAGGAGCGCGACGACGACGAAGGCGGCCTTGGCGGCCTTGCCGACCGCGCCAGTTCCCTGGACCTTGGTACGTCGGCTCATGCCGATCCCCCCGGGCCGGCGGCCGCGGTATAGAGCCCGGGAAGGCTCTCGAGCTCCTCTACCGACAGATTCTCGTATAGGACGGACCTGAGGCGGTCGAGGGCCTGGAGCTGGTTCCTGTCGAGCCGTTCCTCGGCGGCTGTCAGCGAGACGTAGAGGCCCGCCAGCTCAGCTCCGGCCAGCTCGACTTCGAATGTAGACTCGTACAGGGCGTTAAACGTCAATCTCTACGCCTTCCCTCGCCAGGACCACCTCTATGCCGTGGTCTTCGATATGCTTAAGGTACCATGACGCTGACTTGAGGATCGAGCCTATCTTCTGGTCGCCGTAGGCCGGCTCGTGATGGAACAGGACAAGCCGCTTGATGTTCCATGAGGCCGCGAAGTCGGCCGCCAGGCTGAACGACGAATGGCCCCAGTATTGCTTCTCTATCGCCTCGCCGAGCGTGTACTGGGCGTCGATGATCAGGGCGTCCGCGCCCCTGAAGTACGACTCGTTTTCCGGCGTCCGATTGAAGTCCTTGGGGTCGAGCTCGGTATCGGTCGAGTAGATGGCCTTCTTGCCGGCTTCCTCGACGGCGTAGCTATAGCAACCGCCGGGATGGCTCATCGCGCGGTGCATGATGCGTACGCCGCCTATGTCGACGCCGCTCTCGAGCCGGATGAATTCCTTGCCGGCGGCCATGTCGTCAAGCCTGACGGGGAAGTACGGCGCCTTCATCTGCCCCTCGAGTATCTCGCGTAGCCTGGGGTCGGGACTGTACAGCCGTAGCCTCGTCCTCGGGTCGAAGGCTGGCCCGAAGAACGGGAAGCCCTGTATATGGTCCCAATGGAAGTGCGAGAAGAACAAGTGGACGTCCGCCGGCTTCCGCTGAGCCGTGATCTCGTTCCCGAGATTACGGATGCCGGTGCCGGCGTCGAACACGATGCGGCAAGGTTCTGAGGTGATCACCTCGACGCAGGCGGTATTGCCACCGACGGTTGAAAACAGGTAGTCGGGTAGCCGCGCGAGGAATATCTCCCGCGACTCCTGCGACTCCAGGTCGGCGGGCGTTATGCGCTGGACTATCGAGGATATCTTGCTACGTAGCTTGGCCGGGGTCAGCGGCGTCGGAAGCGAGCCGCGGGCTCCCCAAAAGCGAATCTTCATCGATCGTCTCCAATGCCGCGCCGTACGGTATGACGAGGGTCCGGTTCGCCCTTCTGCGAGAGAACCGCTCGGCTATCTCCCCCGCTCCGATGATCGGCCCCCTGCCGATGCCGGGGCAGGAGCCGCCTTCGTCTTGCCAGTCATCATGGCTATCGAGGATGCCTGGCCAGAAGGGGTACGTCGCGCACTGTATCGGTCTCGACTCGTACGCGGCGCAGCCTCCGTCGCTCCATAGTATACAATCATTATTCGGCTTTTCCTTCAATGAAATCGCCAGCCCCGTGCCGATGTCGACGGTACGCAGGAACGCTCCGACGAACGCCCTGAACGGAAGCCCCGAACGCGCGTGTAGGCGTCGCAGGTCGTCGGCTGATAGAAAGACATACCCCGGCTCGTACCTGCAGCACGCTGAGCACCTGGCGCACTCGAAGCGTAGCCCCTCGTGCCAGAACGATTGGTTCATCGAAGTCCTCGCATATGAAGAAGGACCGCCGTACGGCGGTCCTTGAAGGATGGAGAGAGAAGGATTTGAACCTTCGAAGGCTTAGCCAACAGATTTACAGTCTGCCCCCTTTGACCACTCGGGAATCTCTCCAGGGTAAATCCGATCGCCACCGGACTTTCTTGAGCCATCTCCCGGAATCGAACCGGGGACCTCGAGATTACAAGTCACGCGCTCTGCCAACTGAGCTAAGATGGCGCCGAACGAGCGCTACTATACAGAACGAACGGGAGCGCGTCAAGCCGGGCGATAAAGAAACTATCGGATCGGCGCGAAGAATCCGCCCTCGTCTTTCCCGGACCTGTCGCGTAGGTAGACCTCCACACTGAACGGCAGGTAGCTCCTGCCGAAGCCATCGTCCGCTGACGATAGGTAGGATAGGCGGTAGCGGCCCGTTCGGGCCTGGCGGATACTGGCTGTGACGACCGCCAGCCCTTCTGGCCTATCGGCCCGGTACACCGAGCCGCCGCTCCGTTCGACCAGGAAGGACAGGGCCTCGGACGGGCCTCCCTTGCCGACGATAACGGCGTAGAGCGAGATGCAGTTATTCTCGAGAAGCGATGCGAGCTCGGCGAGTGACGATCCGTCCAGGTATGGCTCGTTGACCGAGCCGGTGCCTAGGTAGACCACGGCTTTGCGCCTGGACGAGCCGAACAGGGTGCCTGCCGCGAGCCGAAGGCCCGAATCGAAGCGCCAGTCCGACGATGGCTCGTAGCCGAGGGCCGCCGCCCCTATGGCCGCGACGTTGGCGGCGGAAGGCGGCTGGGCGACGCGGCCGGCCACGACGAGCCTGGCCATCGAATCCGTCCCGCCGCCGAGCGACTCGTAGACGGCGTAGGCGGCGTCCCTCGCCTCGAGCCGCATCGGTGAGAGCTGGGGAGAACCCTCGAGGAGGAAGGTCAGGTCGATGCCGCTCGATTGGTCGAGCGAGCCGTCGAACGACAGCTCGCCAGCCGGACGTATCGACGAAGCGATATAATCGACGGGCTTATCTCCCTCGACGCGTCGTTCCTTGGTCTTCACGAGTTCCGAGATATAGAAGTTCGGGTAGCCGAGCCCCGTGACAGGCCTGCCGTGCCTATCCTTGACGGTAACGTCGAGGCTGACGCGAGGGAAGGAGTCGGAGTACACCCTGCCGACCTCGACCGACAGCCCGGCGAACCTGGAGGCCGGGTCCGATAGGTAGGCGATCTCGGAGGCGTCGAAGTCGGCCGCCATAAGTTCGCCGTTGGCATCGAACGCCGCAGACAGGATGCGCGGCCTCTTGCGCTCCGACCGGTATAGCTCTATCGTCGCAGCGCTCTCGGGGTCGACGAGCAGTACCCTGGAGCCGTCTGCCACGAGCAGGCGCCCGTCGCCGGTGGCCCGGAGGCCTTCGGGCCGCACCAGCCCGGGTACGCGAGCGCGGCCGAGGTAGTTGCCGTAGCGGTCGAATAAAAAGATTGCCTTGAGCGCCGCGTCGGCGACGTATACCACGTCGCCAACGACGGCGACGCCGGTCGGTAGGCTGAGACCGTCGAATGTCGGGTTCCTGGCGCCGAAAGAAAGCAGCATGGAGCCGTCACGCGCATACTTGACGACGCGGGAGAAGCCGACGTCGCTGACGTACAGGAAGCCGTCGGCGTCGGCGGTGATGTACTGGGGCCCGGACAGCCTACCCGGCCCGGAGGCGTCGCCCGAATAGCCGAGCACGCGGCCGTCAGGCGACAGGCGGGCTATCCTGTCGGCCTGAAACTCGGTGACGAAGAGCGTGCCGTCGTCGAGCCTGGCGCAGGCGAAGGGCCTGTCGAAACCGGCCGAGCCGGCGTTCAGGGTATCGACGATGCGGCCATTGGCGTCGACCACGAGCAAGCGGTCGGTGCCGTGGGAGACGACGATGGCCTTGCCATCGGGCAAGGGCTCGATCCAGGTCGGCCTCGAGAACAGCACCGTGTCGCCTTTCCTGCCTGACAGCTCGGCGACGCGGACGTAGCGGGTCGGTTCGGCCAGGCCCTCGGGCGAGGCCATGGCCCCGGCCAGCTCGAGCCTGCTCTCGACGAAGGGCGAGCCGCCGGCGACGGACAGCGCGTCGCCCCAGCGCTCGAACGCCGCGCTGGGGAGGCCGAGCCTGAGATAGGCTTTTCCCAGCCAGTAGAGTATCAGAGGATCGCGAGGCTCGCTCGCCAGGGCCCGCTCGAGTTGGGCGAGCGATTCGGCGTAATAGCCCCTGCCGAACGCCTCGACGCCGGTGCGAAACGACTCGGCGGCGAGCGGGGCGTCTATTTCGTAGGCGAACTGGGCGCCCGCGGCCGACACGGCGACGGCGATGGTCAACGTTGCGACGAGCCTTCTCATCGGGATCCGACCGCCTTTTCGTAGGTTTCGAGGTGCTCTCGTAGTTCCTCGTCGTCGAGCTCGGCCGCGGCCTGCCCGAGGAACCTGCCGGCCTCGGCGAGCATGCCGAGCCTCAGATAGGTCCATCCTATCGAGTCGGCGTAGGCCGGGTTGCCGGGATCGGAATCGAGGGCCTTACGGCAACAGGTCAAGGCTTTCTGCAGATCGCGGTCGGCGCAGGCGAGCAGGTAGCCGTAGCCATTGAGCGCCGTGGGATTTTCAGGCTCCAGCTCGAGGGCCTTGGCGTACCACGCGATGCCGTCGTCGAGCTTTCCCTGCTTCCAACTGGCGTGTCCGAGCGCCGAGAAGACCTGGGGCGACCGCTTGTCGGACTCGAGCAGCTTCTTGAGCTCGTACTCGGCCAGCTTGGCGCGACCGGTGACGGCGTACACGTAAGCGAGCGTCATGCGGCATTGGTCGACCCGACGGTCCGGCACCGACTGCGTGACGACCTGCTCCAGGTACAGGAGCGCCTCGTCGAAGCGCCCGAGCCTGGCGTACGAGAGGCCAAGCAGGTAGGCCAGGTCGACGTACTCGTCCTCGTCGACGGTCGCCTGGCCGAGCGTCAGGACGGCGGCATCGTAATCCCCGGACCGGTATTCGTTACCGGCCTTCGCGATGGCGCCCGAACCCGACGGCTTGCCCTTTTTCACGACGCCGCGCCGCCCGCCGCGCATGGATACGCCAGCACCCGTGTGACCGCCGCAAGGCCCTTGCCGATCGCGTCCTCGTCGCTGCCCGACTCCTGGTGCGTGTCCACCTGGCCATCCATGAAGAAACAGTAGGAGTACCCGTCGGGGCCATCGAAGAATTTGAGCGTATCCTTGTAGACGCGGCGGCTCGGGAAGGCCTCGATGACCTCGTAGCGGTGCCCCGCCGGGGCGACCGGCGCGTTTATGTTGACGAAAACGTCGGGCGTCCATAGCGATATGAAGTAATCGAGCCGCTCGGCTATCATCTGGGCGGCCGCATCGTAGATGAACGGACCGGTATAGGTTGCCAGCGAAACGGCGATGCCCGGTACGCCGTTCATGGCAGCCTGCCGAGCGGCCGCGGCGGTACCCGAGTACACGAGGTCGGTGCCGAGGTTCGGGCCCCGGTTGATACCGGATACGACGACGTCCGGGGAGAACGGAAGCACGCCGTGCGACGCGAGTATGACGCAGTCGGCCGGCGTCCCGGAACAGCAGTACTCGCGCTCGGCTAGCTTGCGTATCTTGAGCGGCTGCCTGAGGGACATCGAATGGCTCATTCCGGAGCGTTCCGAGTCGGGCGCCAGCGTCCAGACCTCGTGCTCGCCTTCGAGCGCCTTGGCGAGGGCCTTGATGCCGTCGCTCGCGTAACCGTCGTCGTTCGTCAGTAGAATTCTCATCGAAGCTCCTGGGCCCTTGCTCGGGCGATCGCTATACGGCGATCATACCAGCCCCGACCGATATTTCCAAGGCGTGCGGCTTAAAGCCGAAGATACGCTCGTATTCTTCGAGGCGCGACCGGTACTCCTCCATGGCCCGGTCGGACATGGCGCTGATGGTGCACCCGCCGAATCCCTTGCCTATCATCCTGCTGGCCAGCACGCCGTCTATCTCGACGGCGCGCTTCACGAGCCAGTCTATCTCGGGACACGATATCTCGTAGCTGTTCCTGAGGCCCGACTGGGACTTATTCAAGATCTTCGCGAAGGTCTGAAGGTCGGTGTGCAGGGCGGCCTCCCGAGCCTCCTTGACGCGCTGGACCTCCTCGACGAAGAAGGCGCAATGGCGCCGGACCCGCTCCGGCATCAAGCCCATGTACTCGTCGAGGTCGTCGATCGAGAAATCCCTGAGCCGTCTGGAACCCGAGCCGTCCATCATCGCGAGGCCTCTGGCGCAGTCCTCGCCGCGTTGGCGCATCTCGCTATCGACGAGCGGCCTCGGTACCTTCGAGTCGGTCAGGATAAGGCGCGCGCCCGTGAAGACCGAAGGCAGGGCCTCGCCGCTTTCGGCCGCCGAGTCGACGTAGACCATGGCCCCTTCTGAGCCGGCGAGCGTGGCGAGGTAGACGGCCATCGTAGTGTCACGCTCGAAATAGCCGCGATCGGTTCGCACGATGGCGCGGGCCAGCTCCTCGGGTGACGGGTCGAAGCCGGCCGCTATGGCGGCCGCCTTCGCGGCCGCGCACTGCAGTGCAGTCGCTGAGCCCAAGCCGAGAGCCTGGGGAATGTCGCCGGATACCGTAATATTGAAGCCTTTGAGCCCCGACGGTTCGCCGGCGTAGGTGGACAGGGCCGCCTTGATGAAGTTGGCCCAGCGATCTTCTCGCTTATACTTGAGATTCGATAGGTTCGTACGCTTACGTTCGTTCAAGTCGGCTGCGTAGAAGCGTATCGACGAGTCCCGTCGTCCGGATACGGCTACCGAAACACGCCTGTTCATCGGGAAGGCGATCATGAGGCCATCGCTGTCGGCGGTATGCTCGCCTAAGAGACGTATACAGCCGGGAGCTGAAACGACGACGTCGGGTGACGCTTCGTACTCCGTGCGATGCAATTGGGCGATATCCGTCGTTTCCACAGTGGTCTTCATATAATGCCGCTATCATACTTCAAAAAGACGTCTCCAGCAATGAAAAATGCGTCGTCGGTCGGCCTCGCCGTCCAACCGACTCGTTTTGACAATAGTACAGCGAGGGTATACTATACAGCTATGCGAGTCCCGTTCAAAAAACTATGCATCCCGACGGTCGCGGTCCTCGCGATCGCCTGGATCGCCGCTTGCACCACCGCGCCGGTCGAGGAGCCCGAGCCTCTCAGCGAATCGCCCGCCGTCAGGCCGTTGCCCGAGCCCATCGAACCGTCCCCCGAGCCTACCGGAATCGAGTCGCCGGCTCCGTTCGATCCCGACTCGGTCAGCGTCGAGATGAAGCAGGCCACCTTCTTCGACGTGCGCGCCCTTATCCAGGGGCTCAACTCCATCATCCAGGCGAAGGACTACGAATCGTGGGCCATGGCCCTGACCGACGACTATCGGTCGTACTACTCATCATCCGATACCCTGGATAGGATATCGGACGCGCCGGTACTGAAGCGCCAGGGCGTCAAGCTGAGGAGCCTTCAGGATTATTTTATCTACGTAGTCTATCCTTCGAGGCAGAACGACAGGGTCGACGATATTGAGTTCATAGACGCCACCCATATCCGCGCCATCACCGTCAACGTCAAGGGCGAGCGCCTGGTACTTTACAACCTTGAAAAAATCGGCGATACATGGAAGATCGCGATCTGGAGGTAATCATGAAGCGTAGCATTTGCGCGTTCGTCGTTTTGGCCGTGCTAGCCTCGGTCCCCGTATGGAGCCAGACGGCCTCGAGCGGGGAGCGCACCGTCGAGGAGTCGTACCTGCAGGATCCGCTCGAGACGATGATCATCCGCGAGCAGGCCTACTCCGACAGCAAGGACATGAAGCTCGTGGCGCTTCAGTACATCCGCCAGGCGCTCGAGGAGGGTCGAGCCAGCCCCGAGGTCCGCAAGGCCCTCGAGTACCTGGCCCTCGAGAGTTCCACCACCGTGATACGGGCCGGGGGCGTCGGCCGCGTCCTCAATAACTATCCCGACGTGCGACGCGAGGCCTGCCTCATGCTCGGCGAGATCAAGACCGTCGAGGCCAAGGACGCGCTCCTCAAGGTCGCGCTGGCCGATAACGAGCCCATGGTCATAGCTGCGGCCCTCCGTTCCATCGGCAAGATAGGCATCATGGACGGTGACGACGTGACGCAGACCATTGCTTTCGTGGTCAACCGTTTCGACATCCTGTTCCCCGACAACAGCCTGGCCTTCGAGAGCCTCGTCGCGCTCGAGGCGCTCGCCGAGGCGAACGGCGGCATCAAGGACCCCGCGGCGATTCGCGCGATCATGAAGATCGCCGACGGTTCCTATATTACCCCGGTCAGGCAGAAGGCCAAGGATCTGTTAACGAAGCTCAGAAAGTACTCCGGTTCGTCCGGCTCCGGTAAATAGTCCGGAGCGGCGCGAAAAGGTCGGCGCTCGATTGGCGCCGGCCTTTTTTTACCTCGCCGCCCGAAAGCGGTATATTAAACTTAGACGCGAATGCTATCGCGCCGGGGAGGCTATCATGGATGTGGATGGAGTGGTTCCGAGCCTTCCGCCGAGGCCCCTTCCCGATCGCGGCCTACCGACGGAACGGCCGCCCGAACCGGAACCGGTTCCCGAGCCGGAGCAACCGCCGAGCGACGAAGGCAACGGCACGATGCTCGACCTGTACGCCTAGCTATACGAAAAGACCGCGGCCTACAACGCTCGCCGAGGGCTTCGTCGTAGGTCGCGGTCCGTTCTTCGCGCGTTCTTGAGCGATGCCGGGCTCGAACCGGCCACCTTCAGCTCCGGAGGCTGACGCTCTATCCATATGAGCTAATCGCTCGACAGGCTAAGTAGTACGCCAGAACGAGCACCATTGTCAACCTTCCATCCCGAGTAGCTTTCGTGTAGCATCGCGTCATGGTAACTGGAACAGGATGCTTTTTGGAGCCGCTGCTTCTTGCCAGCTCCTCGCCGCGCAGGATAGAGACGCTCCGCGGCTACGGGTTCCCTCTTGTCGTATCGCCGGCCGATGTGGACGAGTCGTCGTACGATGCGCTACCAGTCGGCGAGCGCGTGCAGGCGCTCGCCGAGCTGAAGGTACGCGTCGGGGCCGCCGCAGCGCCGGAACCGCCGTTCTGGGCGCTCGGCGCCGATACGCTCGTAGCGCTCGATGGCGAGGCGTACGGCAAGCCCGCTGACGAGGCCGAGGCCCGCGCCATGCTACGCTCCCTCTCGGGCAGGACTCATCAGGTGTTGTCAGGCCTCTGCGCCCTGGACCGGCGGACGGGGCGGGTCGAGAAGGCGATTTCCGAGACCGCGGTCACCTTCTCGGCTCTGGGCGAGCGCGAGCTCGACTGGTATATCGCCTCGGGAGAGTGGCGCGGCGTCGCGGGCGCCTATCGCATCCAGGAGCGAGCCGCGTTCTTCGTCGAGCGTATCGATGGCTCGTATTCTGGGGTCGTGGGCTTGCCACTCCATGCGTTTTATGCCATCCTATCGCGGATAGGCTACCCGATTCCGTAGGAAAAAGGGCCTGTCTCGTCGTCCCGGGCGCACGCGCCACAGGCCGATGAATCTTCCGTCGATCCATGGTCGCCTCGCGCGGCTATCCATATCGACGAGAACAAGCGAAGGGGGCTCCCGCCCGAACGCGGGGGCCGATGGAGGAACACGTGGCCGTAGTCACCATGAAGAGCCTTTTGGAGTCCGGAGTCCATTTCGGGCACCAGGTCAAGCGCTGGGATCCGCGCATGAAGAAATTTATCTTCGCCGAGCGGAACGGCATCCATATCATCGATCTGCAGAAGACGATCCAGTCGATTAAGGAAGCCTATGACGTGGTCCGCAAGACGGTCGCGTCCGGCAAGCCGGTGTTGTTCGTCGGCACCAAGAAACAGGCCCAGCAGGCCATTCAGAAGGAAGCCGAGCGCTGCGAGCAGTTCTATGTGAACAATCGTTGGCTGGGCGGTATGCTCACCAACTTCGCGACCGTACGAAAGTCGATCGAGCGCCTGATCAAGCTCGAGAAGGAAGACTTCTCTAGCTTCACCAAGAAAGAACAAGCCCAGCTCCAGAAGGAGAAGGCCAAGCTCGAGAAGAACCTTTCCGGCATCAAGGGCATGACGAAGCTCCCTGGCGTCATCTTCGTGATCGACACCCGCAAGGAAGCCATCGCCGTAGCCGAGGCCCAGCGCCTGGGGATCCCGATCGTCGCCGTCGTCGATACCAACTGCAACCCCGAGGGCATCGATTACCCCATCCCCGGAAACGACGACGCCATCCGCTCGATCTCCCTGTTCACGCAGATCATCGCCAATGCGGTCGTCGAGGCCGAGAGCGAGACCGGCCTCAAGATCATCGAGACCCTGCAGGACGAGGATGGCGCCGAGGAAGAGGCCAAGGCCGCGGTAGAGGACGAAGAGGAAGAAGTCGAGGTCGACCCGGCTACCTACAGCGCCGAACCGGCCGCCTCGGCCGCTTCCGAGGTAGCCGCCGAAGGCGCTGCCGAGGAGCCCATCGTCGAGGAAGACAAGTACTACGAGAAATAAGGAGCATACCGTGGATATAAAGGCTAGCGACATAAAGAACCTGCGCGAGAAAACCGGCGCGGGTATGATGGACTGCAAGAAAGCTCTCGTAGAAGCCGAGGGCGACTTCAATCTGGCCGAGCGGAAGCTCAAGGAGTGGGGCCTCGCGGGCGTCGCCAAGCGCTCCGGCCGCGCCACCAACGAGGGCCGTGTCTTTATCGCCGAGGGCGCCGACGCCATCGCGGTCGTCGAGATCGCCTGCGAGACCGACTTCGTGTGCCGCAACGATGACTTTATCGCAGGTGGCGATCGCATGGCCAAGCTTGCCCTCGCTAAGGGCTATGCGTCGGCCAACGACGAGCTCGAGGCCATCGTCAAGGATATGGCGAGCGTCATCAAGGAGAACATCACGCTCAAGAGCGTCACGCTGGTCAAGGCCGGCGCCGCCGAGTACGTCCACTCCTACGTCCACGGCGAGGGCAAGCTCGCCGTCGTCGTCAAGATGAGGGCTGACAAGGCCGAGGCGTTCAAGAACGCTTCGGTAACCGGGTTTGTCCATGACCTGGCCCTGCACGTGGCGGCCTTCAGGCCAATGTTCGTCGACCAGGGACGCATCGGCGCCGACTGGATCAAGGAGCAGCAGGAGATCTTCCAGAAGCAGGTCGAGGGCGACGAGAAGATGGTCGGCAAGCCCGCCAAGGTCATCGAGGGCATCCTCGCCGGCAAGCTTAAGAAGCTGATGAGCGAGATCTGCCTGGTCGACCAGGGCTTCGTCAAGGACGAGAAGCAGACCGTGGCCGCGGTGATGGCCTCGATCGCCAAGGCCGCCGGAACGCAGCTGTCGATCGTCGACTACGCCTACATCAAGGTCGGGGACAACCAGTAAGGTCCATGGCCGCCCCCAGCCTCGCGGCCGGGGCGGCTTCGTCATGAGCGGATCCGGCACCGGATCCTCGAAAGGGAGCGCAATGGAAGACATCAAGAACGCGTGCGAAGAGCGCATGAAGAAAACCGTAGCCTCGCTCAAGGACGATTTCGCGGCTATTCGCACCGGCCGCGCCTCGCCGTCCATCCTCGACAAGCTTCGCGTCGACTACTACGGCCAGAAATCGCCGATATCGCAGGTAGCGACCGTATCCGTACCCGAGGCTAGGCTCATCGTCGTCCAGCCTTGGGATCGGGCGCTGATCGTCGAGATCGAGAAGGCCATCCAGAAGTCCGAGCTCGGCCTCAACCCGTCGAACGACGGCAAGGTGATACGCATCGCCATCCCCCCGCTCACCGAGCAGCGCCGCAAGGAGCTCGTCAAGAGCGCCAAGTCCAGTGCCGAAACCTCGCGGGTAGGCATCCGCAACATCAGGCGGGACGGACTCGAGGACATCAAGAAGGCCGGAGCTCCCGAGGACGAGGTCAAGAAGGCCGAGGACGAGCTTCAGAAGCTGACCGACTCGTTCATCGCCCAGATTAACAAGGTTCTCGAGGATAAAGAGAAGGAAATCCTGGAAGTCTGAGTATGCAGCCTACACTAGCCCGATCAGTTCCGGCGCACGTCGCCGTTTTCATGGACGGCAACGGGCGTTGGGCCAAAGCTCGAGGCTTGCCGAGGACGGATGGCCATCGCGAGGGGCTCAAGGCGGCTAAGCGCGTCGTGAAGGCCGCCAAGGATGCCGGCGTCCGCTACCTGACGTTGTATACCTTCAGTACCGAGAATTGGAAACGTGCTCAGGAAGAGGTTAAATTCCTCATGGGCCTGGTCAGCACCTACCTCTGCGCCGAGCTCGACTTCTATCGCGAGAACGGAGTGCGGGTCGTTCATTCCGGCGACGACGAAGGCCTGCCGACGGACGTGCGCGAGGCGCTCGAGCGCGTATCGGACGACACCGCGGGCTTCGACGGCATCGTCGTCAACCTGGCCATCAACTACGGCGGCCGCGACGAGATCCTCCGGGCCGTTTCGAAGCTCCCGGACGGGGTGCGCGCGTATAGCGCCGAAGAATTCCGCGCCTGTCTCGACCTGCCCGACTTCCCTGACCCGGATCTGATAATCAGGGCTGGGGGCGAGCTACGCCTTTCCAATTTCCTACTCTGGCAGGCCGCATATTCGGAGCTGTACTTCTCCGACGTGCTGTGGCCCGACTGGAACGCTACCCATCTAGAAGCGGCTCTCGCCGAGTACGCCCGCAGGGAGCGCAGATACGGTGACGCTCGATGAGTAACTTCTCTACCCGCATACTGTTCGTCGGCGCGGCCATCCCCGCGCTGTTCGCCCTGGCCGCCTACGTTCCGTTCATGGATCACCTGCCGCTGGCCATCCTCGTACTGGCTTTCGCGGCGGGCTCAGGCGTCGAGCTGCGGCGCATCGTGGAGCCATCGGCCGCCAAGCCCAGGACCGTCCTGGCGGCGCTGTTCGCCGCCCTGCCAAGCGCGGTCGTCTACGCCGTGAGGCAGGCCCGTCCCGAGGCTGGCCTGGCCGCCTCGTGGCTCGCGCCGGTGGCCGGCGTCTCGATAGGCTTGTTCCTGATCTCAGCCCTGCCCATCGCGCTGCCGAGGAAGGCCGATAATGTACGCGCCTCGGTAGCGATAGCCACGGCCAACGCGTTCTATCTGCTGTATCCCGGCGCCCTCGCCTCGACCATCATCGTCATACTCGGCTCCACGGCGGAGTCCGGCCTCCTTTTAATATGGTTCGCTACCGTCGTCTTCGGGAACGATAGCCTGGCTTGGCTGGCCGGCGTGACCCTCGGCCGTAGGCGCGGCATCTTCACCGTGTCCCCGAACAAGAGCCTCGAGGGGCTCCTGGCCGGGATGGCCGGCAGCGTCGGGTTCGCGTTCCTTGGCCCGGTCCTGCTACCGGGAATCGTGCCTCGTTCCTGGCCGACGCTCCTGGCCCTCGGCCTGGCCTGCGGCGTCGCTGTCGTCGCCGGCGACCTGTTCGAATCGGCGATCAAGCGGAGCGCGGGCGTCAAGGATTCGGGCTCCATCGTCCCCGGGCGAGGCGGGATACTCGACTCGTTCGACAGCCTGCTATTCGCCGCGCCGGTTTTCATAGGCGTATTGGCCGCCGCCGGCGTAGCGCTGTGATACGCCGGGAAGGACGGGCGTGATCTCTATCCGACGCGTCATCATCATAGGCGCGACCGGCTCCATAGGGCGGCAGGCGATCGACGTCGTCGCCCGACACCCCGACCGCTTCTCCGTGGTCGGACTGTCGGCCCATTCCGACGAGGACGGCCTCGTGGCGGCCTCGTGCCATTTCCCCGGCGCTGCCTTATGCCTGAGCTCGAGGTCGCCCAGGTCGGGGGCCATAGCCTTCAGCGGAATCGGTGGCCTGAGCGCCCTCGTCCGCGATACCGACGCGGATATAGTCTTGAACGCCGCCTCAGGCGCCGCCGGGCTGTCGGTATCCTTCGACGCCCTCTCGTCCGGCAAGGATCTCGCGCTAGCCAACAAGGAGACGGTCGTGATGGCCGGCCGGCTCGCCTTCGCCGCCGCCCGTCGGGCCAGCCGCCTGATCCTCCCGGTCGACTCGGAGCATTCGGCCATCTTCAATATGATCGAGCGCTTCGGTCGGGAAACCGTACGCGGGGTCGTCATCACGGCGTCGGGAGGCGCCTTCCGCGACGAGCCGCTCGAGTCGCTACCCGGCAAGAAGCCCACGGACGCCCTCGCCCACCCTACCTGGAGCATGGGCGCAAAGATCACCGTCGATTCGGCGACGATGGCGAATAAGGGCCTCGAGGTGATCGAGGCCGCGAGGCTGTTCGGCCTGACGGGAGCGGAGATCGATGTGGTGTTGCATCCCGAAAGCCGCGTCCACTCGTTCATCCGTGCCAGGGATGGTTCCCTCTACGCCCAGATGTCGAGGCCCGATATGCGCCTGCCTATCCTGAACGCGCTCGCTTGGCCCGAATCGGTCGACGAATCGGTCGCCGACATGGACCCCTGCGACGTTCCCCTGCGTTTCTCGCGCCCCGATCCCGAGCGCTACCCCCTGCTCCGTACGGCCTACGACGCTCTCGCCTCCGGCGAGGGCTCGACCGACGCCTACAACGCCGCGAACGAAGTCGCGGTCGCGGCGTTCATGGACGGCGCGATACGCTTTACCGACATTGCCCGCGTCGTCTCGCGGACCCTGGAGCGCGCGTATCCGCCGACGCTCGAAGGGCTCGAGGCGGTGCTGGCCGTCGACGCCGACGCCAGGCGCGTCGCCCGATCGATAGTCAAGGAGATCTCATGACCATCGCCACCATAGCGCTCGGCCTCGTCGGGCTCGGCTTCGTCGTATTCTTCCATGAGCTGGGGCATTTTATAATGGCCAGGCTCGTCGGCGTCGAAGTCGAAGAATTCTCCATCGGAATGGGGCCACGGCTCCTCTCCAGGCGCTTTGGCAAGACGGCGTACACCCTGTCGTCCCTGCCGATTGGCGGTTATTGTAGAATGAAGGGCGAAGACTCGTTCAAGAAGGCCATCGAACAGGGTCTGAACGAGTTCCCCCGCGAGAGCGGCAGCTACTTCGGCGCCGCGCCGCTCAAGCGCATCCTCATAGCGCTCGGCGGGCCCTTCGCCAACGTCGTCCTGGCTTTCATCCTCTACGCGGCCATAGCCGGAGCCGGTTACGAGACGCGTAGCTGGGAGAATCGCATCGTACTGGCGAGCGACACCGACGGCAGCTCGTATCCGGCGGACCGGGCCGGGCTGGCGAGCGGTGACAGGATAGTCGCGATCGGCGGCGAAGCCGTATCGTCGTTCTCGGAGATCCAGGAGGCCATCGCGCTGTCCGCCAGGAAGCCGATACCGTTGACGGTCGATCGCCATGGCGAGTCGTTCAGCCTGGTCGTCGAGCCTGAGCTCGACGCTGGCTCGGGCGCTGGCAGGGTCGGCGTGTATCCATGGATAGAGCCCGTGGTCGAGACGGTCGCGCCTGACGGGGCCGCCGCCCTCGCCGGCCTGAGGCCGGGCGACAGGATCGTGGCTATAAACGGCGAGCCGGCTATCCACGGGGTCGCGATAGCCTCGCGGCTCGAAGCCGATAGACCGGCCAAGATAACGGTAGCCTACGAGCGCGGCGGTTTCATCGCCGAGACGACCGTAGTGCTGGCGTACTCGGAGGAGCGCGGCGCCGACTTGGGCGTCGGCTGGAAGTCGACCGTCTCCAAGATACAGGCGGAGAGCCTCGGCCAGGCTATGGTCATGGGCGTCGACGAGACGGCTGATACCATAAGCGCGACCTATCGAGGCATCGCGTCGCTATTCATGGGCGTGAACCTGCTCCAAGCAGTCTCGGGTCCGGCGCGTATTACCTGGATGGTCGGCACGGTGGCCAAGAGTGGGCTGACTGATGGAACGGTTGGCGGTTTCTCGACGCTGCTGGGCTTCCTGGCCATACTGTCGATCGGCTTGTTCGCTATGAATCTGCTACCCATTCCGCTGCTCGACGGCGGTTCGATCGCCCTGTTCGTCGTCGAGCTCGTCAGGCGCAAGGCGCCCAAGGTCAAGACGGTGCTCAGGTACCAGACCATCGGCCTGGTCGCCGTCGCGGCCCTGTTCCTACTATCGACGATAGGCGACGTCCTGTTCTTCTCCGGACGTTAGCGATATACCCTATAGTATTGTGACGGAGGGTGCCATGAAGAAGATAATCTGCCGCTGCGACGCCGAGGTCGAGGTGGACGCGCCCGATCTGCTCGACCTCGACGCGGATCCGGCCATGCTGGGGCGACTGGCGCGCGGCGACTCGCCTTCGGCCGCGTGTCCACGCTGCGGCGCGATCGTCAGGGCGGAGCTGCCTTTGAAGGTGCGGTCGGCCTCGCGCGGCGTAGATATCGTCGTGCTACCCGAGATTGAACGTTTGGCCACCTATCGCGGCAAGGCCGACCCAACCGGAAGCGCCGAGATACTGCTCGGCTATCAAGAGCTGTTCGAGCGCTCCAGGATGCTGAGCGACGGCCTCGACCCCAGCTGCGTCGAGGCGCTCAAGTACGCGCTTCAGGGCAAGGCCGAGGAGACGGAGCCGAAGGCCGAGATCAGCGTGTTCTATAACGGGGTATCGGGCGGCTCGCTCGAGTTCCATATCCTCGGGCTGAAGTCCGGCCAGGCGGGCGTCGTCAGGCTACCGAGGGCGTCATACGACCGCATAGCGGGCGACCTGCCCGCGACGATCTCCAAGGAACCGTTCAAGGGAATCTTCGCCGGCCGCTACCGCTCGATCAAGAAGCTAGGCTTCCTGTCATCGGCCAACGGCGCGGACTAACGCGCGGGGCGGACCGAGGCGCGGCGCGCCCTTCCCGCTAGCTGTGGGAGGGGTTGCGTCCGACCTTCCGCACGGCGGCCGCCACGGCTATGCGTACCTGGTCGGCGTACTCTCCGGATTCCGCCGCATGGGCGTACATGGTGCCGAGCAGCGACGCGTGGTAGCGAGGCTCCAGCGAGTTGAGCGCCAGGGCGGCCATGTCGACGACGCAGTCCTGGCAGACGCAGATGCCGTCGCCCTCGGCGGTATCGAGCACGCGTCCCAGCTCGTCGAGCACCATGCGCTCCGCGTCGTTGACGAGGAAGCTCAGGTCGTAGCCTTTTGCGATATCCATGCGGATCCTCCGTAGGCCGAGTCTAATGCTCGGCGCGTTCCTTTTCAAGCGACTCGAACCTGGTGATCTTGTTGAAGAACAGCAGCTCGACCTTGCCAACCGGTCCGTTGCGGTGCTTCGCGACGAGCAGGTCCGTCGGCGTATACGGTGCCCGCTCGTCCTTGCGCTTGTCGATATCGCGATCGCGGTGCAGGAACATGATCAGGTCGGCGTCCTGCTCGATGGAGCCGGACTCGCGGAGGTCGGCGAGCGACGGCTGCTTACCCTCGGCCTCGCGCTTCAGCTGCGACAGGGCTATGACGGGGATGCGTAGCTCGCGGGCCAGGGCCTTGAGCGAACGCGAGATGCTCGAGATCTGCTCCCAGCGCGGCAAGTCGGCGTTCTCATGGGTGATCAGGGTCAGGTAATCGATGAAGATGACTTTGACGTCCTTCTCGCTCTTCATGCGCCTGGCCAGCGACCGCAGATCGAGCAACTTGATGTTCGGCACGTCGACGATGTACATCGGCGAGTCGTAGATCCGGCTCGCGGCGTCCATCAGGCTCTGGATGTCGCTCGGCTTGATCAGGCCGCTCTTAACCTTTTCCGAGTCTATCCTGGCCTCGCTCGACAGGATACGGTAGGTCAGCGACAGGTCCGACATCTCGAGCGAGAAGAAGCAGACCGGCAGACGCTCGCGCAGCGCTACATGAGCCGCGATATTGAGCGCGAAGGCCGTCTTACCGACGCTCGGGCGGGCGCCGATGATGATCAGCTCCGAGTCTTGGAAACCGCTGGTCATGCTATCGAGCTCGGCGAAGCCGCTCGGTACGCCGGTGTACTGGTTCTTGTTCTTGGCCAGTTCCTCGATCATCTTCATCGCGTCGGGCACGATCTCGCGTACGCTGCGATAGGAGACGGTCTGGCGGTCCTGGTTTACCTCGAAGATGCTTTCCTGCAGCTCGTCGAGCAGGAGGCCGGTGTCGATGGACTCGTCGTGGGCCTTCTGGCTGATATCGGCGGCTAGTCGGAGCAGGCTGCGCCTCGTCGAGCATTCCTGCACGATCTTGGCGTAGTACTCCATATTGGCGCTGGACGGCACCGAGTCGGTCAGCTTGGCGATATAGGCCGGCCCGCCCGAGTTGTCGAGGGAGCCGAGCACCCGCATCTCGTCGGCGAGCGTGATGAGGTCGGCCTTCTGCCCCTTCTCGAACAGGGAGACAATGGCCGAAAAGACGTTCTTATTGGCGTTTACATAGAAGTCGTCCGGACGCAGGTACCGCAGTATATGCGGCACCGCGTCCGGATCGAGAAGCAGGGCGCCCAGCGCGGCCTGTTCCGCCTCGGCGTTATGAGGCGGGACCTTGTCCTTGAGCTGGGCGGGGATCATGCGTCGGGTTTATGCCTGATCGCCTTCGACGGTCTCGGCCGACGTCTCGACCTCGGCGGGCTCGGTTTCGACGGCCTTGACCGGCTCCTCACGGTGCCTCCTGGGCTGTTCGGCGGCCTGCTTGGCCTTCTCGACGTGGCCCTTGACGACGACGCGGACGATGGCCTCATCCTTCTCGTAGAGGCGGACGACGATCTTGTAGTTGCCGACGCTCTTGATGACGCGTCCGGGGACCTCGATCTTCTTGCGGTCGACCTGGAGGCCCTTCTTGAGTAGCTCGTCGGCGACGGTCGAGTTCGATACGGCTCCGAAAAGCTTACCGTTCTGACCGGCCGGCATATCGAGCGTCAGCTCCTCGGCCTCGAGCTTGGTCTTGAGGTCGGAGCTGGAGGCGCGCTTCGCGGCCTTGTGGGCCTCGATCTCGGCGCGACGCTTCTCGAACAGCGCTACCGTCGCGGGGCTGAACGGATAGACGAGCCCGCGGGGCAGGAGGAAGTTGCGGGCGTATCCGGCGGCGACGTCCTTCACATCTCCGAGTTCGCCCAGGTTCGGGACATCCTGGTTCAGGATTACCTTCATGGTGATTCTCCTTCGGTTACTGCACGGAACGGGATCCAGGTCTCTAGGGTGCCGAGCAAGGCCAGGAGCCCGATGGCGACGAACCCGCCAACCCCGCTTACGAGGAGGAGGATAATCGCCATGGGGCCGATGAGCCGCAAGGCAGGGGCCAGCCCGACGCGTTCGGCTAGCGCGCGGACGACGGCGAGACCCTGGACGCCGTAGCAGATCGATAATGCTAAGGCCGCGTTCAACGCGACCGCCGAAAACACGGGAACTGAAACAAAACGGTTGACGAGCAACGCCGTCCAGGCCGCTAGCAGCGCCCATACGAGACCGCGAGGAACGCGATAGGCGGCCAGGTTCGGCACCTGAATCGTCAGCGACTCGGGCGCATCGTCACGGCCTCCGGTCCGCGCGTCCATGGCGCGGCCGAGGCTCGAGCCAGACCACGAGCTCAGGAATAGGAACGCGAACAGCACGGCTCCGTAACTGGACGCCACTCCCGTCCGGAGGGCCGACCATAGCGCCTCGGCGTCCAGGACCTCTGCGCCGAGGGCCGAGCTAGCCGTCTCGAACGCGTCGAGGAACATGGCTCGCACGGCCGGATCCCGTATCGCGGCGAACAGGGCCGGCAGGCTCAGTGCCGAGGCGACTGCCGCGGCCACGAGGGCGCGGATCGTGAACGAGAAACGCGCGAGCCTGGGCCATGCCATCGCGACGAGGGCGATCGCCAGGGCCAGGGGCGTCGAGACGCCGACAGCTACGGTCCCGGCGCTCAGGATATCGGCCCTGGCCAAGGCTATAGTCTGCCAGGCGGCGATTACGATCGACGAGACCGCGGCGCTCCCTACCATGGCTTTGAAGCCACGCCTGGCTCCCGTGTATTGAATGGGAACCAGGAAGATCGGCATCAAGGCCACGGAGCCGTAGAACACCGACGATAGCGCTCCCGCCAAGATGGGGAGCGAGCGGTGCCCGAGGCGATTCTCGTCGATCAAGGCGATTACTTCGTCACGTACGGGATATACGCCAGGGCGCGGTCGCGCTTGATGGCCACAGCCAGACTACGCTGGTGCTTGGCGCAGGAGCCGGTTATCCTACGGGGCAGTATCTTGCCGCGCTCGGTGATGAAACGCTTGAGCGTCTCAGGATCCTTATAGTCGATCTTGAGCTTCTGCGAGCAGAATTTACAGACCTTCTTGCGGAAGAAGCCTTTGCGGCCGCCGCGGCCGCCGCGGTCGTCGCCGTCGCGCCGGCCCTCGTCGTTACGCGAGCCGCGATCGTCCCTGTTCTGCATATCTGACATAGAATGTCTCCTTACGTATGAGTCCCGTTCTAGCCTAGAACGGTATATCGTCCGAAAAATCGTCGGACGCCGGAGCCTGGGCGGCGGGTCCTTGCGGCCGGCTGCCTGAACGGCCCTGGTATTCCCTCGGCCCGCCCTGAGTATCCTGGCTCCCCTGCGAAGCCCCGTATTGCTGGCCGCCAGAGGTGTTGCCCCCGAGCAGCTGTACGGTATTCGCGCTGATCAGTACCTTCATGCGGGACTGGCCGTCCTGTTCCCAGCGATCCTGGCGCATCGTGCCCTCTACGGCGACGAGCTTGCCCTTGACCAGGTACTGGTTGAGGGATTCGCCCTGCTTGCCCCAGAGGTCGACGTCCCAGAAACTGGCTTCGTCGACCCATTGGTCGCCCTTTTTCTTCCTCGAGCTGGTGGCTACCGAGAAATGACAGACGGCCTGACCGGAGTTGGTATATTTAAGCTCCGCGTCGCGGGTAAGCCTGCCTACGAGCACGGCTACGCTGAGATCGGCCATCGCGTCCCTCCCGTTAGTCTTCTGCCCTGACGAACAGGTACTTCATGACGTTCGGCTCGAGCTTGAGTACCTTCTCGACGGCCACGATCTTGTCGGGCGCGATAGTGGCGACGTACAGCACGTAGCGGCCGCGCATCCTGTCCTTGATCTCGTAGGCGAGCTGGCGGTCGCCGAGCTCTTCCTCTTTGACGATCTCGGCGCCCTGCTCTTTAAGAGCGGCGGAGACCTTTTCCTTGGCCTGGCGGTAGAGTTCCTCTTCCGTCGGGAAAATAACTGTGAGTTCGTAAGATCGCATCGATCCTCCCTATGGTCTTATGATCCGCCCGAAAGGACGGATAAGGAGTCGCGCGCCCCGATGGGCGCGCAAATCAAGCTACTATATACCGGAAAGGCCGACGGTATCAAGGCTTAGGAGACGCTTTACCCTGGCGCGTGGCAGCGTTACAATAACTCCATGCCGCATGTCATACACTACGAGGACGATATCTTTATCATCGACGCCCTGGTGCGTACCCTATGCGACGCCTCGCGGCTGGAACCCGATCCCGACGTGCTCGGCGACGCGATGCTGTCCATAGCGAAGCTAGCCGACGCGTCGCTCCGTAAGGCGCGCGACCTTGTGCTGCTGAACGAGCACCAGGTCGACAGGCCGGAGAGCCTCAGACTGCTGGCCAGGACGACCAGGTCGTTTTCCGACGCGCTATCGGAGCTGATCCGACACGACGCCCCGCTGGGGCAACACCTAGCCAGTTCGTCGGACGAGCTGGCCAGAATGGCGTCGGCCCACCGAGCGGCGGCTTCAGAGCTGGCCGATGTACTGCGTCAGGCTACCGGGGAGGACGCGTCGCCCGAGGATCACGTGTCGGGCGACGAATTATCGGAGCTGCTGCGCCTGTGACAGCCTAGAACAGGTAGCGTTCCATCTCGGCGAGCCCATTGAGGGTCAGGTCGGGGTCGATGGCGTCGAACACCTCCGTCAGCTCGGAGACGACGCGGCAGAGGCCGCCGGTCGCGACCACCTTGGCTCCGCCGAGTTCTCCCTTGATGCGGCCGACCATGTACTCGACGAGGCCGGTGTAGCCGAGCACCACGCCGGCCTGGATGGCCTCCACCGTGTTGCGGCCCATGGCCGAGGCCGGCGCCTCGAGCGGCACCAGCGGCAACTGGGCGGTGGCCGACGAAAGGGACCCTGCGGCGGTACCCAGTCCGGGGGCTATCGATACGCCTATGATGGCGGCCTTGGCGTCGATGGCCGTGAAGGTCAGCGCGGTGCCGAAATCGACGACCAGGCAGGCGCCGCCGAAACGGTTCCAGGCGGCCACGGCGTCGGCGACCAGGTCCGAGCCTATCTCGTTGGCCGCCACCACGGTGACGGGGAGCCTCGCGTAGACCGCCGGTCCCACGAGCACCGGCTCGACGCCGAACAGGTGGCGCGACATCTTCGTCATCGCTGCCGTCAGTTGAGGCACGACGGAGCTGACGATGACCCGCGATATGGTCGAGGGGTCTATGCCCCGGTCCAGCAGGACCGCCCTGACGATGACGCCATACTCGTCCTCGGTTTTGCCCTGGACGGTACGCATCCTGAGCGTATCCACGAGGCGTCCGGAGTCGTAGACGCCGCCGACGATGTTCGTATTCCCCGCGTCGATGACAAACAGCATGATGGCAGAATCATTCATGACGGCGCCCGCGCTGTCAAGCTTCGCGGCCGGCCCCCTCGCCCGAGCGGCCAGCTTGCGCAGGGATGGCCGCTCAGGCCATAATCGGGCCTAGACCAGCTAGGAGACGCTATACATGGCCGAAATAATACAGCCTCGAGTGCTCAAGGGCTTCAGGGACTCGCTTCCGCGAGCCGAGATCGAGCGGGCCGCGATGATCGAGGCGCTCACCGGCGCCTTTAGGAGCTTCGGCTTCGTGCCGATCGATACGCCCGTCCTCGAGTACGCCGAGATACTGCTCGGTAAGGCCGGCGGCGAGACGGAGAAGCAGGTGTACCGCTTCGCTGATAACGGAGGGCGCGACGTGGCGATGCGCTTCGACCTGACCGTCCCCTTCGCCCGCTTCATGGCGGAACACTCGGGCGAGCTGTACCTGCCTTTCAGGCGCTACCACATGGCCAAGGTCTGGCGCGGCGAGAACACGCAGCGCGGGCGGTATCGCGAGTTCATGCAGTGCGATTTCGATATCGTGGGCGTCGACACCGCCTCGGCGGACTTCGACATCGTGGCGACCATCGCCCGATCGATGACGGAGCTCGGCGTGCCCGGCGCGACCATCCGCGTGAACCACCGCGGTATATTCAACCGCTTCCTGGAGCGTGCCGGCGTCGCGGACAGGTCCGTCGAGGCGCTACGCGTAGTCGACAAGTTGGCCAAGATAGGCGAGCCTGAGACGCGGCGTCAGCTGACGGAGCTGGTCGGCGTCGCCGCGGCAGACGAGATCATGGCCTTCATCGCCGGCGGCGAGGCCTTCGGCCCCACCCTCGATCGCATGACGCGACTGGCAGGCGGCCCGAACCCCGACTCCGATCGTCTGTCCGAGATTTTCTCGATGGCCGAGGCCTGCGGGCTCTCAAGCTCGCTAGAACTGTGCCCAAGCATCACCCGGGGCCTCGACTACTATACCGGTGTCGTCTTTGAGACCTTCCTCCGCGAGTTGCCCGGCATAGGCTCGGTCTGTTCGGGCGGCCGTTACAACGATCTTGCCTCGCTGTACACGAAGCAGCGCCTGCCCGGCGTCGGCGCCTCCGTAGGCATCGACCGCCTGATAGCCGCCCTCGAGGAGCTCGGACGTTCAGGCGCCAAGGCGGGTTATACCCGCGTCCTCGTCGCCAACGTCGAGCCGGCCCTGACGCCAGAGTACCAGGCCGCCGCCGCCGTGCTCCGCGACGCCGGAATTGCCTGCGAGGTGTATCCCGAACCGCGCAAGCTGGCCCTGCAGTACGCCTACGCCGAGCAGAAGGGCGCGTCGTACGCGTTGATACGCGGTTCCGACGATAAGGCACGTGGGCTGTGGCTGCTCCGCGACCTGGCGGCCAGGTCGAACGCCGAGCACGCCGACCTGGGCTCGGTGATCGCCGCGCTGGGGGACTGAGCGCTTGCGGCGGCTCGGACCGACCCTCGCGGCGACGTTGTCGTCAGCCGTGGCGCTGGCGCTGGCCGTCTCCTGCTCCTCGTCGCCACCGGAGATCGTATCGTTGGCGGTTCGGCTGATCGTCGTGACGACCGATCCGGGCGGCGCCAGGGACGAGCGCCTGTCGGTGTTCGCCTCGGTCGCCGACGCCCAGGGCGTCGGCGACGTCGAGTACCTGTACGTCGTCCACGACGGCGACGAGCTGTGCTGGACGATGGGGCCGTCCGAGTGGCGCCGCTCGGACGACGGCTCGAGCGTCTGGCTCGGGGCTAATTCGCTCGACGCCCCGGGGACGACGATACCGCGCGGCACCTATCGCCTTATCCTGATCGACAAGGCTGGTGAGCGCGCCGAGCGGAGCTTCTCGCTCAGCGCGCCTGAGACGAGCGCCTATGATACGCCGTCGCTGCGCCTGTCGGGCACCACGGTCGTCGTCGCCACGCCCTATCCGACGAATACGGCTTTTTTCCTCGACGCGGGCGGCAACGTGACGCACACCGCCGCCATCGCCAAAGGCTCTACCGCGCTTGATTCGCTCTGGCCAGAGGGGAAATGGCGTACCGAGGCCGACTACATTGCCGTCTACGGCCTCGAGCCGAAGGCGGAGATAGGATTCTTCTCATGGAAAGCAAGGCTGCCGGACTGACCGGCCCGCTATCGTCCCGAGGGGACGGTATACACAGCTACGTCATCCGAGCCGGCCGCATGAGCGATGTCCAGAAGGACGCGATGATCCGGCTCTACCCCGTCTACGGCTTTGCGTGGGACCCCGAGCGCACGCTCGGACCCGCGGACATACTGGGACGCGAGGCGCCTTTCGTCGTCGAGGTCGGCTTCGGCATGGGCCAGGCGACCGCCGACATAGCCGAGGCCCTGCCCGATACGGCCTTCCTCGGTTTCGAGGTACATGCGCCGGGTGTCGGCAGGCTCCTGGCCGAGATAGAGGCCCGCGGCATACGCAACCTACGCGTGTCCAGGCACGACGCGGTCGAGGCGATAGCCGCGGTCCTGGCTCCCGGCTCGGTCGATGGATTCCATGTGTTCTTCCCCGACCCATGGCCCAAGAAGCGGCACCACAAGCGGCGCATCATGAACGCGGCTTTCGTCCGGCTCATGTCGAGCCGACTCAAGCCGGGCGGCTATATCTACTACGCGACCGATTGGGAGGAATACGCCGAGGCGACGCTCGAGACGCTCCTCGCCGAGCCGACCCTCGAGAACGCGCACGAACGATGGGCCGAGCGCAGGAGCTGGAGGCCCGTAACTAAATTCGAGCGCCGGGCCATCGAGGACGGGCGGCCGATACGTGAGCTGGAGTTCAGGCGACGCACGTAGCGTCGGCGCCGCACGTAGCGTCGGCGCCGCACGTAGCGTCGGCGCCGCACATAGCGTCGGCGCCGCCTACGCGAAGAACTCCGACAGCTTGCGGTACAAGGATCCGACGCGCTCCTTCTGCTCGGGGCTCGCCAGCTCCGAGACCTCGTCGACCAGAGCCTCGAGGCTCGCCAGACTCTCGTTCAGGGCCGTATGGAAGCCGCGCGATACCCTGAACCAGTAGCCTCCGGCGGTGTCGGTGAACATCGCGACGAAGCCCAGCTCGGGGTTCTTCGTCTTCCAGTACGATACCTGGAGCACGTGGTCGAGGGCCGAGACCAGGGCGTCCAGGTCTTCGTTCACGTTAAACTGCTTCTTGCGCGGCCAGTCCCGCTTGAGGTCAGCCTCCGGGTCGAGCCAATGGGCGACGCGCAGGATGGTCTCTAGCTTCTCGCCGTCCATCAGGCGGTCGTGGCCGACAATAACGACGCCGAGCATACCCTTATAGGCCAGTCCCGCGTCCGCAGGCAGGTTCTCCCTAGCCCGCCTGAAGGCGTCCCAGACGAGTAAGGCCTTCTTGCGCTTCTTCTCGGGGACGAGGTCGAAGCTCTCTCCGCCGATCTTGACGCGGTTCGTGAAGTCCCTCGCCTCGTCGAGCCTCGGACGCTGGCCCGGGGCCTCGGCCCGGGCCCCGGCCGGGATGTACTTGGAGCCGGTCGCTTTCCTGCCCTGCTCGACCCGGGGCTTCGCCTGGCCCTTGGCGCCAAGGAGGGTCTCGGAGACGATGGGGGAGATCCTCGCGAGCATACGCTTCTGGAGCGGCGATACGCTCATCGCGTACATGCGCGTCGTCCTTACTATCTCGCCGGCTACGATGTAATCCGGGCTCTCCTTGAACATGACTGAGCTCGGGTGTATCTGAACGCGCTCGCCCATCAGGGTGACGAAGACGCCGCGCTCCTGCCTCGCGCAGACGAACTGGATGAGGCCTCGGCTGACGGCGCAGAGGTAGTCCTCGGTGGAGCCGCCCGAGGCGATGGGCACGCCCAGGTCGTGGACTATCAGCTCGATCTGCTCCTTGATGCGCACGATCTCGAGCAGGGTGCGCTCGTCGAGGTAGCTCCGATCGCAGAACTTGGCCTTATGGCGCGCCTCCACGAAAGCCTTGTACAGCTTGAGGTAGGAGGCGAAGTCGCCCTCTGGATCCCTGAACGCATGGTGAGCGCGCCTGGCCTCGAGCTCCTCTCCTGGCGGCAGTACGTAGGGGCTCTGCGTCGATAGGAAGGACGCCGCGATCACGACCTCCTCGACGACGTCGGGGTAGCGGAGTATGGCCTCGACAATCATGCGCGACAGCCTGGGCAGGAGCGGGAAGGCACACATCATCTGGCCGACCTTGGACAGGCTCCGGTCCGGCTCGAAGGCCTCGAGCAGGTTGAGCACGTCCATCGCGCCCAGGACACCGGCCCGCGGCGGTTTGGAGATGAAGTCGAAGCGCTCGAAGTCGGTGATGCCCAGCTCGGCCATGCGTAGCACCACTTCGGAGAGGTCGGTGCGGTAGATCTCTTCCATCGTGAACAGCGATCGGTTCTCGAAGTCCTCGCGGGGATAGAGGCGGTAGCAGTAGCCGGGGGCGGTACGGCCCGCCCTGCCCTTGCGCTGGTTACTCGACGCCTTGGACACCGGCACCTGGACCAGGCTGGCGGTATAGGTCCTGGGATTGTAGAAATTGAGCTTGGCCTGGCCCGAGTCGATGACGCTCGTGACGCCGTCGATGGTCACGCTGGTCTCGGCGATGTTCGTCGAGATGATCACCTTCTTCTTGCCTAGCGGCGCCTTGTCGAACACGCGCGCCTGCTCGTCCTTGCCGAGCCTGGCGTAGAGCGGCACCAGGTGGATGCGCGATCGGCTTTCGCCGTAGGCGAGGCGCTCCATGCAGTCCTTGATCAGTTTTTCACCGGGCAGGAACACGAGGATGTCCCCTTCGCGCCTGTCCCCGATGATCCGGTCGACGATCTGCTCTATCTTGTCGATCAGCGAGTCGGGGTTGGCTTCGATGGCCGGCGGATCCCAGACGACGGTTACCGGATAGACCTGGGTCTCTATCTTGACGATGGGGCAGTCCCCGAAGTAGGCGCTGAAGACCTCGGCGTTGATCGTGGCGCTCGAGACTATCACCTTGAACTCCGGCCTCGCCTCGAGCACCCGTTTGAGGAGCCCGAGGATGAAGTCGATGTTCAGGCTGCGCTCGTGCGCCTCGTCGACCATGATCACCGAGTACCTGGACAGCGACGGGTCGAGCTTCATCTCCTGGAGCAGGATGCCGTCGGTCATTATCTTTATTCTGGTGTATTGGTTGGTCATGTCCTCGAAGCGCATCTTGTAGCCGACGAGGCCTGGTAGCGGCGTCCCGAGCTGTCTGGAGATGAACTCGCTGACCGAGATGGCGGCGATGCGTCGCGGCTGGGTCACGCCGATGACGCCGTGGTCGGCGTAGCCGGCTTCGTTCAGTATGACCGGAAGCTGGGTGGTCTTGCCCGAGCCGGTCGGGCTCTCGACGACGATGACCTGGTTGTCGCGCAGCGAGGCAAGAATACGCTCTTTCTGCTGATAGACTGGTAGGCTTTTAGGATCCATAGGATCCATTGTAATCCAAAGGGACCGATTATCAAAGGACCGGCGGTCGCTGTATACTCCGCCGCATGATCAAGGAAATCCTGTCGGTACTCGTTGTCGTCGCGGCGATGGCCGCGATAGCCGCCGGCCGCGTGCCGGGGCTGCGTATGAATCGCGCTGCGATCGCGTTCGCGGCAGCGGCGCTGCTCGTCGCCATCGGGGCCATCCCGCTCAAGGACGCCTTCGCGGCCATAGACCTAGGCACCATAGTTCTCCTCCTCTCGATGATGGTGCTTGTCGCAGCCATCCGCCTCTCGGGCCTGTTCGACGTGGTGGCCTCTCGGCTGGCAGGCCTGGCCGGCTATCCGAGAGGCTTCCTCGGCGCCATCGTCATAGTCGCGGGGATGTTGTCTGCGCTGTTCATGAACGACACGATGTGCCTCGTGCTCGCCCCCGTCGTCGCCGAGACGAGCCTGCGCGCCGGCCGTAACCCGACGCCCTACCTGGCCGCCACCGCGATAGCCTCGAACGTGGGCTCGGCCGCGACCATCATCGGGAATCCGCAGAACATGCTCATAGGCGCGAGGAGCGGCGTACCGTTCTCTGAATTCGCGTTCAGGCTCGCCCCTCCGGCCCTCATCGGCCTGGTGGTATGCTGGCTGGTCGTACAGCTGGCCTTCCCGGGCGAGTTCAGGCGACGAGGCCGGGCCGTCGTGGACGGGCGGGCCGGTCGCGCTACGAGCGCCGGCCCGCTCGTAGCGGTGCGGCTCGACAAAACGCTGGCCGTCAAGTGCGCCATCGCCAGCGCGGCCATGCTCCTGGGTTTCATCGCCGGCGTACCGGTGGCGTTGGCCGCCATGCTGCCAGCCGCGCTGATGCTGGCGTCGACCAGGCTGGAGTCAGAGAGGCTCCTCTCTGGCGTCGACTTCAACCTGCTCGTCTTTTTCGGAGGCCTCTTCGTGATCACCGACGCGGCGGCGAGGACCGTGGCCTTCGCCTGGCTCGAGCGGACGGCCCTGACCGGGGCGGCAACCTCGCCGTGGCTCTTCGCCTCGGCCACGGCCGCCGTTTCGAACGTCGTCTCGAACGTGCCCGCGGTCATGATGCTGTCGCCGATAGCGTCATGCGCCGCCGATCCGCGCTCGGCCTGGCTCCTCCTCGCGATGGCGAGCACCTTCGCCGGCAACCTGACCCTGATTGGCTCCGTGGCCAACCTGATCGTCGCCGAGGGCGCGGCTAGCCGCGGCGCGAGGCTCGGCTTCGTCGACTATCTCAAAGCCGGCCTGCCCGTGACGCTTATAACGCTGGCCATCGGCACGGCTTGGCTCGCCATGACCGCCAGTTGAGATGGCTCGCTGTTGACCAGGAGGCTCGGGCGGACGTACAGTAGCCCTACCGGGGTGTCGGGAGTTTCCGTTGGAAGCGCTCCCGTCTGAGAACAGACCCGATGAACCTGAACCGGGTAATACCGGCGGAGGGAGTACTATGCTCACTCATACCCATGGCGCGAGGGTTCTCCTCGCGGCCGCTGCGATATCGTTCGCGGCCATCGCCACTTCATGCGTCCAGAAAGACGACGCCCAGCTCGTCGTCTACGCCTACGACTCGTTCGCGAGCGAATGGGGGCCGGGGCCCATCGTCATCCCGGCCTTCGAGAAAGCCACCGGCATCACGGTGGAGCTCGTAGTGCCCGGCGACGCCGGCCAGGTTTTGGCGCGCGCCGTCGACGAGAAGCGCTCGCCCCGCGCGGACGTCATTGTCGGCATTGACGGCAACCTGTTGCCCAAGGCCCTGGCCGCCGGCGTGCTTGCGGCCTACGAGCCGAAAGGCAGCGCTTCCGTGCCTGCGCGGCTGAGGCTCGACGACGATTGGCGCCTGACGCCCTATGACTGGAGCAGCTTCTGCGTGATGTGGGACTCGGAAAAGCTGGCCGTGCCGCCGGCCTCGCTCGAGGACCTGACGAAGCCCGAATATGGCCGCAAGCTCATCCTGATGGATCCGCGCACCTCGACGCCCGGGCTCGGCTTCGTCGAGTGGACGGCCGCGATCTACGGCGACGGACTCTCCGGCTATTGGAAGCGCCTCGCTCCGTCCATCCTGACGCTGTCGCCCGGCTGGGATACCGGTTACGGGCTGTTCACCGCCGGCGAGGCGCCCCTCGTCATATCGTATACGACCAGCGCGGCCTACCACGCCGAGTACGAGACGGCCGGCCGTTATAAGGCGCTCGAGTTCGCCGACGGCCACCCTATCCAGGTCGAAGGCGCCGGCATCGTCGTCGGCGCCAGGCACCGCGAGGCGGCCGAAGCCTTTATCGATTTCATGCTCGGCGACGAGTTCCAAGCGGCCCTGCCTTTGACCAACTGGATGTACCCGGTCAATGAGGGCGTCGTACTGCCGCCCAGCTACGAAGCGTCCAAGAAGCCGGCCAAGACCGTCAGCGCCGGGCTAGCGCCGAACCAGCTTGACGAAGCGGTTCGCACGGCGCTCGACGCGCTCCAGGGGCGATAGGCCCGGGTCATGAAGGCGGTCCGTTCCCGGCGCGCTTCGCTCCCCGCCGCCGTACTGTTCCCGGCGCTCGGAGCGGCGCTGCTCGTCCCCCTCGGGGCCGCGTTCATGCCCTTGTTCGACGGAGGCGCGCCGGCCAACCTGGCGCGAGCCTTCGCCGATCCTCGTTTCTCGAGGTCGTTCGCGTACGGTCTGTCCCAGGCCGCCGCGAGCGCCGCTTTGGCGGCCGCTATCGGACTACCCGGGGCCTTCCTGATCGCTCGGCGCACCTTCCCCGGTAAGAGGCTCTTAACCGCCCTGTCGGCCGTCCCCTTCTGCGTGCCTCCGCTCATAATCGCCATAGGCTTCGTGCTGTACTACGGCCGCGAAGGCTTCTTGAACCGAACGCTGATGGCATCGTTCCGCCTCGATCAGCCGCCGATCGGTTTTCTGTACTCGTTCGCGGGCGTCGTCATGGCCCACGGCTTCTATAATTTCCCGGTGGTGATGCGCTTCGTCGGCGATGCCTGGGCCACCGCGCCGCGACGCCACGAGGACGCGGCCAGGCTGCTCGGCGCATCGGAACGGCGCGTCTTCATGACGGTGACGCTGCCGTCCATCCTGCCGTCCATCGGCGCCTCCATGTCCCTCGTCTTCCTCATGTGCTTCTATAGCTTCGTCATCGTGCTGCTGTTCGGGGGGGCGGGCGTCGGGACGCCCGAGGTCGAGCTGTATCGGGCCGCCCGCTTCGAGTTCGACCGTCCGCTGGCGAGCGCCTTCGCGCTCGTCGAGACGGTCGTCGCGATGGGCGCGCTGGCGCTGTACGCCGCCTTCGAGCGCCGGGCCGCGGGTGACCGCGAGGAGTCGGAGCGCGTAGCGCCGAACGGCTTCCGAAGCTCGGGCGGAATCGCGCTCGCCGTCCTGTACGGGGCCTTCATAGCCGTCTGTTTCGTCGGCCCACTGGCCTCGATAGTCGCGGAATCGCTCGCGATCAGGAACGCCTCCAGGGTCGGCTCGAGCCTCGGATTGGGCAACTACGTCTCGCTGTTCACGAGGAGGGGCTTCGTCCCGGCCCTGGCCAACACCGCGCTCCTGGGGCTCCTCTGCGCCGCGCTCGCGAGCGTGGCTGGCTTCACGCTATCCATAGGCCTCAAGCGAGCCCGCTCGCCCTTCTTGTCCAAGACCCTACCCCTCTTGCCGCTCGGCGTATCGGGCGTCGTGCTCGCCTACGGTTGGAACTCGGCGCTCGGGCGGAGTTCCACCTTGGCCGTCGCGGCGGTGCAGGCCGTCTCGGCCTACCCCTTCGCGCTACGCGCCATCCAGTCGTCGGTGGGCCTTTCCGACGAGCGCTACGTCGAGGCGGCCCGCTGCCTCGGCTCGTCGCGGCTCGGCGCCGCGCTGCGCGTACGGCTACCGATGGCCGCCTCCTCGATAGCCTCTGGTTTCGCGTTCGCGTTCGCGATGAGCGCCGGCGACGCGAACGCGTTGATAGCGGCCCCGGTCGCCGGCTTCGAGACGCTGGCCCTGATGCTCTACCGATTGGCCGGTTCCTATAGGCTGAACGAGGCCTGCGCCGCGGCGGTGCTGCTGGCCATCGGAACTGGCTTCATCTTCTTCATCAAGGACGCGAGCGATGTCCGCCTTTGATTCAGTACGCCTGGAGCTGGTCGAGCTGACCAAGGCTTGGCCCGGCCGGACGGTCAGCGTATCCATGACCGCTGAGGCCGGCGGCATCCTGGCCGTGGCCGGGCCCTCCGGTTGCGGCAAGAGCACGGCGCTCAGGATGGCCGCGGGGCTCGAGTGCCCGGACTCGGGCCGGGTTATCGTCGGAGGGCGCGACGTGAGCTCCCTCGAGCCGAGCCAGCGAGGCATCGGCATGGTCTTCCAGGACTACGCGCTGTTCCCGCACCTGGACGTGGCTGGCAATATCGAGTACGGACTCAAGACCCGTGGTATCGGGGCCGCTGAACGCCGCGCCACCGTGGCCAGACTGCTCGATTCGCTCGGCCTGGCAGGCTTCGAGCGTAGGCGCCCACGGGAGCTGTCCGGCGGCGAGCGCCAGCGGGTGGCCCTAGCCAGGACCCTGGCTGTCGAACCGGCGGTCGTGCTGTTCGACGAGCCTCTTTCGTCTCTCGACGCCGCGCTACGTAAGCGCCTGCGCCTCGACATCGTGGAGGAGCAACGCAGACTCGGCTTCACAGCGGTCTACGTGACCCACGACCTCGAGGAAGCGATGGCCGTCGGCGATCGCCTCGCGGTGATGGCTGACGGCAGGGTTCTGCAATGCGGCCCGCCCGTCGAACTGTGGGAACGGCCGGTTAGCGCGGAGGTGGCCGCTTTCATGGGCTCGGGCCCCTGCCTGCCCGTCATCCGCGTCGAGCGCGACGGCTGCCTTCTCGTGGCCGTCACGGCAGCCGGTCGATTCGTCGTACCACCGTCCTCGGTGTCGGTCCCAGGCGCATGGCTGTTCTTCGACCGATCGTCGATCACGCCGTGCGCCGCGGCGCCGGGTGACCTGGGCGTCTTCAGCGTCCGATGCGTCCGCCTCGACTACGCGGGCGACTCGCTCGAGTGCGTCGTGGAGGCCGAAGGAGCGGGTCTGTCGTCGCTACGCCTACCCAAGTCGACCCGAGCGCGCGTCGGTGACCTAATCAGCCTGCGCGTGCCCGCGTCGGCCGTCAGGCTCCTTCCCCCGTCGGCCTAGTCCGCCTCAATCGGTATAGCCGTACTCGTTCAGCTTATTGAACAATGTCCGCCTGGTGATGCCCAGCTCCAGCGCGCTGGCCTCGCGCCTGCCGCCGTTGCGACGCAACGCCTCGAGGATGGCCCGTCTCTCGAGCTCGGCGAGCGACAGGGCCTCGCCGACTTCGGAGACGAAGGACCGCTCGGCCTGTTCGCCTGGCGACCGGCCTTCGACCGCCCGGCCGTGCGACCTCGGCCCGAGCTCAAAATCGTCGGCCTGGAGCTCGTCGCCCTCGGCCAGGATCAGCGCGCGCTCGACGGCGTTGGACAGTTCGCGGACATTCCCCGGGAACGGATAGCCGGAGATCAGCCGGAGAGCGCTCTGCGCGAGCCGGGCGTTCCGTCGACCGAGCGACGGCGCGAGCGTCTCGACGAAGTAAGCGGCCAACGCTACGGCGTCGCCAGGGCGTTCCCTTAGCGGTGGGAGATGTATCCGGACCACGTTGACGCGATAATATAGATCCTCCCTGAAGGAGCCTGAGGCGACCATCGCCTCGAGGTCGCGATTGGTCGCCGCCAAGACCCTGGCGTCGACCGGTACGCCCTTCGTGCCGCCGAGCCTCGTCACCTTGCGCTCCTGGAGCGCCCTGAGGAGCTTGACCTGCATGTGGGCCGGCATCTCGCCTATCTCGTCGAGGAACAGCGTGCCGCCGTCGGCCAGCTCGAAGAGGCCGGTCTTGCGCTCCGCTGCGCCGGTGAAGGCACCCTTCTCGTAGCCGAACAGCTCGCTTTCGAGCAGGCTTTCCGGGATGGCGCCGAGGTTCACAGCTACGAAGGCTCCCTGGCGACCGGAACGCTCGTGGATCAGCCTCGCTACCACCTCCTTACCCGTTCCGCTCTCCCCGGTGATCAGCACGGTGGCCGGCGTGGGCGCCGCTCGCTCTATCAGCCGGAGCGCTTCCTTGATGGCGGGCGAGTCGCCGACCATCCTGGTCCGGTCGACTGCCGGGCGCCTCGAAGCCTCGCGGTCGGCGCTCAGGCGACGATCGCGTACGGCCTTGCGGAGGCGTATGACCAGTTCGTCCGGATCGAAGGGCTTGACCAGGTAGTCGAAGGCGCCGAGCCTCATCGCCTCGACCGCGTCGCGCACGTCGCCGTGGGCGCTCATCATGATGACTGGTAGGGTCATGCCCTCGTCCTTGATCCAGCTCAGGAGGGCTATGCCGTTCAGGCCCGGCATGCGTATGTCGAGCACCGCCGCGTCGAACGGCTCGTCGGATAGCCTGACCCTGGCTGATGAGCCGTCAGGCACGAGCTCGGCTTCTATGGATTCAGCCTTCAGAAAAGCCCCGATGGAGGCCAATAGGTTCGGTTCGTCATCGGCTACGAGTACGCGCATCTGTGTCTCCCGTCGCTTTGCCACTGGCGAGCTCGCCAGCTTAGCAAGTATACTGTACTAATGCTCGATTCCAGAGTGAAACGATCGATCAGGGAGGCCATGGTCGCCGGTATATTTTACCCGGACGATCCATCGCGGCTCGAGTCACGCATCGTCAAGGCTCTCGCCGACGCTCGCATGGCATCGAGCCCAGTAGGCTCATCGAGCCCAGTAGGCTCATCGAGCCCAGTAGGCTCGTCGACGGCGATGGTCGGTAAGGCCCTGGCCATCCTCGCGCCGCACGCGGCCTTCGACTACTCCATCGACCTCCAGGCCATGAGCTGGCTGGCGGCGTCCATGAGCCTCGTCGACGCCGCCCCCGATCGCGTTGCCGTGATCGGGCCGACCAGGCGTTGCGACGAGCACGGTGTATACCTACCGGAGGTTGAGGCGTTCCAGACGCCGCTCGGGGATATCGAGGTGGACGTCGAGGCCTGCGAGGAGCTCGAGTCGTGCTGCACCCTGTTCTCGCGCAACGATATCCCGCATTTCGAGAGTCATTCCATAGAGCTCCAGCTGCCATTCATACGGCTCCTTTTCCCGGGAGCCAGGCTCATTCCGATACTGGCCTGCGGCGACGCCTCAGTCGCCGCAGGCCTGGCAAGGTCCATCGACGCCGTGCTCGGAGCCGACCTTGGGCGGACCCTCATCGTCGCCTCGAGCAACATGGCGGCGTCCATCGTCGCCGCCGACTCGTCCAGGCGTACCGACGAGCTCTTACAGAGCATCGCTCGAGGTGCCTGGCGGGACGTGGCGTCACGCGACGATATAGGCGGCTCGGTGGCCATAGCCGCGGCCATGGCCGTCGCGCCGATGCAGGATCGGCGCTTCGCGCTGTTCGGCCGGGGCGATTCGCTTGGCCACGAGAAGTCGGCCGCCGAGCGCGTGGTGCAGTACGCCTCGGCGGCCTGGTACCGGCTCGCCGCCTCGCCCGCGGAGGCGCCATGAGCCTCGAGCTATCGAACGAAGACAAGGGCGCGCTACTCGCGACGGCGCGGGAAGCCATCGAGTCCCGACTGCTTGGCCGCCAGCCCCGCTGGCCGAGCGGCGGGCCCGCCCTCCAGGTTCGGCTCGGCGCCTTCGTCACCCTGCACAAGCGGTCGTCGTACGGCCGGCGGCTGCTACGCGGCTGCATAGGCAGGATGAGCGCCGACAAGGCCCTCGTCCTTACCGTGCGCGACATGGCGTTGGCCGCCGCCTTCGAGGATCCGCGCTTTCCGCCCCTGATCGACCGCGAGCTGGAGGCTATAGACGTCGAGATTTCGGTGCTGTCGCCCTTCGAGCCATGCGCTCCGGATGACGTCGTCCCAGGCGTGCATGGGGTGCTCCTGAGGCGGGGTTATTCCTCCGGCGTCTTCCTGCCCCAGGTCGCCACAGAGCAGGGCTGGGATCGCGAGGCTCTGCTCGAGGAGCTATGCGTCAAGGCCGGCGTCGAAAGCGGCTCCTACAGGGCGCCTGACGCGAGTCTCTATCGATTTACCGCCATGGTCTTCGGGGAACTCGAGCCCTGACGGGCCTCGAGCACGGTAACGCGCCGCGCCTCCTCGTCGATCCGTAGCCGCGCGAAGCCCGCTATGCCGATGGCCTCTCCGTAGCCGGCTACCAGTTCCTCGAGGCTCAGGCGCTGGGACGGGAACGGCGGGAACAGCGCCTGAGTGGCCGCGTAGGCTATGCCGTCCGGCATGCCGTCGGAGCCGAACAGCAGATCCGCGCCCGGTACGAAGCCGGCGTCGTCGATGAGCATCCTGAACGGATTGTTCCCTTTCAGGTAGGCCCCGGCGAGTCGATCCGCATAATCGCGCGAGTCGCTCGTGAAATTAGGCTGCATCGACAGGGTCGCGCCGAGCTTCTTGGCGCGATCGGCCATGGCCCTGTCGATGAACTGCAGATGTTCCAGCCTGACGAGGGGCCAGGCGGAGGGGCCAAGCCTCTCGAGCGATCCTATGGCCTGGGCTATGGCCAGCTCGCCGATCGCGTGCATGGACACGCCCGTACCGTATGAAGCGATCTCCTCGAGAACGGCTACGAGCTCGTCGTCTCTATAGGTGAACATAGCCTTGCCAGACCCTATCCACGGTCCGACAATAGCGGCGCTCCTGGCGCCTATGGCGCCGTCCAGATACAGCTTGACGCCCATCACGCGTCCGCGCCTCGACTTGTCCAGTTTTCTATACAACGCTGGCGATACCCATAGCCTGAGCCTATCGGCGTAGCGCGAAGCCAGGCACGCGTCGAGGGCTTCGAGCGTCGGTACGGTCATCTCGTCGGTCGATCCGATACCGAGGCGAACCATCGCGTCGATATAGGAGACGAGCTTGTCCTCGTCGAGGCCGGCCAGGCCGCAGTACGCGCCGAAAATTGCCGGTACGTTCGCCTCGCACCAGGCCTGATCGTCTCGCCTGGCGGCGACCTCGGGCACGACCCGCTCGAGGTACGGTATCGCCGAGTCGCTGACGACGAAGCCGTGCAGGCTGAAATTGATCAAGAGGACGGGCGGCAACGACGACAGGGTCTCGCGGCCCATGGGCAACTCGAAGGATTTCCAGCCCCTGACGACTGATAGTGTCCCGGACGGAAGGGCCCGCAGCGTCGAGAGCGCCTCGTCGGGCGGCAGGCTCGAAATGTCGAGGCAGGACGCGAACGCTGCATAGAGAGCGACGTGGTTATGGTTATCGTGCAATAAGGGGATAGTCGTTTCCATGCCGACACGATATAGCGAACCTGGTCCCGACGCAAGTCGGAGCGAGGCGGCTTTCCTGGCCGGCCACTGCGCCACGAAGGTGCCGGCTAGCATCAGGGCGCAGCCGGCAGTCTCGCCCGGGCTCATGCGTTCGCCGAGGAGTAGGGCTCCCGATACGGCCGCGAATGGAGACTCGAGCGCCATGATGATGGCGGCGCGGGCTGGGTGGGCTTTGCTCTGCGCCACGGCCTGCAACGTGTACGCGACGCCTATGCTCAGTACGCCGCCATAGGCTATCGGAGCCGCGCCCGCGGTAAAATCCGCGATTGACGGCGATTCGAACGCCAAGGCTCCCAGCCAGCACCACGAGGAGCACACGGCGAACTGAATGCAGGCCAGCATCAGCGGCTCGACCCGAGAGGCCCAGCGGTCGAGGGCGAGAATATGCGCGGTCCAAAACACGGAGCTGGCGAGCACGAGGAGGTCGCCAGAGTTGACGCCGGCAATTGACGAGAACGACAGCGCGTAGAGGCCGCCGAAGGCGAACGCGGCGCCTAGCCAGGTTCGCATCGGCGTCCTGCGCCCGAGAACCATGGCGGCGACCGGTACGAGCACCACGTACAAGCCGGTGATAAAGCCCGCCTTACCGGCGCTTGTATACTGGAGCCCCGCCTGCTGTAGGCTGGCCGCCGCGGCCAATATGGTTCCGGCCATCATGCCCGGTCCCAGGGCTGCCTTGAACGCGGCCTGCGAGGCGCGCCTCGCTACCAATACCGGCACGAGTATCGTCGAGCCGAGCATAAACCTGGCCGCGTTGTACGAGAACGGACCGAGGCTGACCATCCCGAGCCTTTGAGCGACGAAACCGGTGCCCCAGATGGCCGCGGTGATGAAGAGCAGCGCCTCGTAACGGGCGGCTCCGGTCGGCTGTTCCTTACGTGCCATGATGGGAGTCTATCAGCGCCGTTCAGACGGGTGCAAGGTGTCCTGAACGGTGCTACAATCGGCTATGGTTCATTCGCTACTCAAGATAGGCGCCGCGGCTATCGTCTCCGTCGCTCTGGCGTCCCTCCTATCGTCGTGCTGGTACGCCAAACAGGCGGCGCATTTCCTGGCCGAGCGCGCCTCGGCCGTGCCGGTCGAGCGGGTCGCCTCCAATCCGGGCACACCGCCTGAGACCGTTGCCATGCTCGAGACGGTCGATCGGGTCAGGCGTTTCGCCGTGGACCGCGTCGGCCTGTCCCCTACCAGGAATTACACGCGCTACGTGGCTCTCGACCGCGACTACGTGGCGGACGTCGTCTCTGCCTGCGCGGCAGACTCCTTCGAACGCTATCGCTGGCGATATCCCGTACTCGGCGAGCTACCGTACAAGGGTTTCTACGACAAGGCCGACGCTAACCGCGAGGCGAAGCGGCTCAAGGAGGCGGGGCTCGACGTCATCGTCAGGCAGGTCGAGGCCTTCAGCTCGCTCGGATACTTCAAGGATCCGCTCTATTCGTTCATGGTCGGGAGCGACGAGGACGAGCTTGCCGAGCTGGTGATCCACGAATCGGCGCACGCGACCCTGTTCGTCAAGGGGGCAGACCAGTTCAACGAGGGCTTCGCCACCTTCGTCGGTAGGCGCGGCGCCGAGCTGTACCTCGATGAGCGCTACGGCCCGGACTCGACCCAGGCCGCGAGGCGGAGAGCGAGGATGGCCGACGGGCGTGCCTTCGTCGGTTTTATACGCGGTACGGCCGCTCTGCTCGAGGAGGCATACGCCGACGAGTCGGTCGGCCGCGACGCGAGGCTCGAGCGCAAGGCCGCCGTGATAGCCGAGAGGGCGTCGCTGTTCGCCGCCGAGCGGGAGCGCCTATTCGATGGCGAGGCCTATCGTCGCTTCGACATGTCGACGATCAACAACGCCTATATAGACCTCTACCGGCTCTACGAGGACGACCTGAGCCTCTTCGACGCCTGGTTCGACCGGGTCGCCGGAGGATCGCTACCTGTATTCGTCTCCGCCCTAAGCGCCCTGGCGCTTACCGAGAAGAAGCGCGTCACGATGGCCATGGCCGAGCGACTCGGCTTGGCTAGCGATGCGGTTCCGTGATACAAGACGTCATAGGAAAATAGCATGTTCATGTGGACGGATATCCACCCGGGAAAGCCGCCCGCCGAAAGGATTTGAACCGTGTCCATAAAGCGACGTTTCGACGGCACCATGATAGACGTGCCGGCTTTCTCTCGCATGATGCTGTTCGTTATGCCCCGCAAGAGCGACGCCCTGGTCTATTTCGAGCACGAGGTCGACGTGACGGAGACTCTCGAGTACGTGCACGAGATCAATCGCGAGCTGACGAAACGCAAGTCGGTGCTGACCCTGTTCGAGCTGGTCATGTGCGCCGCGGTCAGGACCATCGTCGAGCGCCCTCGCCTGAACCGCTTCGTTTCCGATTATCGCTTTTACCAGAGGAACCGCATCGAGTTCAGCTTCGTGGCCAAGAAGGAGCTGAGCGACGACGGTGAGGAGGTTACCGTCAAGATACCCTACTCGCCCTTCGAGACCCTGGAGAGCCTGGCGGTCAAGACCAAACGCTTCATCCGGCGGGCCGTGTCGGACGACGGCATGACGACCGAGAAGATCATTGAATTCGTGGCCAGGCTACCGAACTGGATGGTCAGGCTGATAGCCGGGAGCGTCGATTTCCTCGACGCCAAGCGCGTGCCGCTCGGAGACCTCGTCAAGACCGATCCGATGTGGTGCTCCATTTTCTTCACGAACGTCGGCTCGTTCAACCTCGACGCGCCGTACCACCACCTGTACGAGCGCGGGAACTGTCCGCTGTTCGTATCGGTCGGCGTGGTGCGTACCGTGCGCGAAACCGGCCCCGATGGCGAGCTACGGGAGCGGAAGAAGCTGACGCTACGCTATACCTGCGACGAGCGCATATCAGAGGGTGTCTACATGGCCAAGGCGCTCGAGCTGATGAAGGGCTATATCGAGAACCCACGGCCGCTGGCCGAGGCTCCAGCCATCGGCGAGGCCGCCATGGTCGAGCTGGCCATCGATCCGTCCACCTATTCGGAGAACTAGAACGACAGGCCGCCCGACGCGGCTCCGACGACCGCCATCGTAGCGGCAATGGCGGCGCCTAACGCCGCCGCGGCGAGCGACCCGACGACGGTCCGGTTGAAGAACCTGGCTCCGACCGCCGGGGCGAGCGCCGTGCCGACGATGGCGCCGACGGCGAAACCGACCGCCAACAGGCCCGCTACGCCGGCGGCCAGCGACGATAGTGACAGAGCCTCGGAGGAAGCGGAGCCGAGACTGCCGGATATATATATCGAAACGGCTACGGCCGCTACGGCCACGGCCGCGAAGGATAGGCGCGCGAGCATGGCCCGCGTCAGGTTGGCTACGTCGCCCTTCATGGTGGGCCTACTCCGGCCGCTTGCGGGGAGCGGCCGCTTTCCCGGGCCGTCCGGGCGACCGGGGCGTCGCTGACGGCAACAGCACCGCGAACGCTTCCGCTATCGTCGAGCAGAAACGGAATTCCATCGCCTGCGACACCTCGGAGGGGATGTCGTCGAGGTCCTTGCGGTTGGCCTCGGGCAGGAGCGCCTTATATATCTTGTTCCTATGGGCCGAGAGGATCTTCTCCTTGACGCCGCCGATGGCCAGGATGCGCCCGGTCAGGGTGATCTCGCCGGTCATCGCCCAGCCGGCCGAGAGCGGAGAACCGGTCAGGGCCGAGGCTATGGCGGCGGCCAGCGTGATACCGGCCGACGGGCCGTCCTTCGGTATGGCACCCTCGGGGACGTGAACGTGGATGACGCGGCCAGCGAAGTCCGTCGGCGACAGACCGTACTCCTCGGCGTGGGCCCGCAGATAGGTCAGCGCCGCCCTGGCGCTCTCCTTCATCACGTCGCCGAGGTTGCCCGTCAGGATCAGCTCGCCCTCCCCCTCGAAGCTCGAGGCCTCGACGGGCAGCACCGAGCCGCCCATCTCCGTCCAGGCGAGCCCGCAGGCCAGGCCGGGACCGGGCTCGGAGAAGACCAGGTCGTTCTCGTGGCGGCGCTTCCCGAGCAGCTTGCGTAGCGACGAGGCGCCGATCACGCGCTTGAACTCTGCGAGGGGCCTCTGCCCGCCGGCGTAACCCGCCTCGACGGCCCGCTCCGCAGTCTTTCTGACGACTCTGGCTATCTCCCGCTCGAGGGAGCGCACCCCGGATTCCATCGTGTAATGGCGGATGATCTCGAGCACCGCGTCGTCGCGTATCCTCGTCGACGAGCCTTCGAGGCCGTTCTCCCTGATCTGCCTCGGGACGATGAAGTGCCTGGCTATCTCGAGCTTCTCGTACTCGCTATAGCCGGGAATCTCTATCAGCTCCATACGGTCGAGCAGGGCGTAGGGTATCGAGTGGACGCTGTTGGCGGTGGTGACGAACATGACCCCCGACAGGTCGTACGGCACCTCGAGGTAGTGGTCGACAAAGCTGGCGTTCTGCTCCGGGTCGAGTACCTCGAGCAGCGCGCTCGCCGGGTCGCCCCGGAAGTCGCTCGACATCTTGTCGATCTCGTCGAGGAGGAAGACCGGGTTCGACGAGCCGGCCTTGCGCATGCTCTGGAGTATCTTACCGGGTAGCGCGCCCACGTAGGTCTTACGGTGGCCGCGTATCTCGGCCTCGTCGCGCACGCCGCCGAGGCTCATGCGCACGAAGTCGCGGCCGAGCGCTCTTGCGACGGATCTGCCGAGGCTAGTCTTGCCGGTGCCCGGCGGGCCGACGAGGCAGAGTATCGGGCCCTTGAGCGAATCGTTGAGCTGCCTGACGGCTATGAACTCGAGGATGCGCTCCTTGGCCTTCCTCATGCCGTAATGATCCTCGTCGAGCGCGGCCTTGGCCGCCGCCAGGTCCTTGGAGTCAGCCTTGCGCGCCGACCAGGGCAGGTCGGCCAGCCACTCGCAGTAGCCGCGGATGACGCCCGCCTCGGGCGACAGGGGCTGTAGTTTAGCTAGCCTGGCCAGCTCTTTCTTGGCCTTGTCCAGAACTTCCTGAGGTGGCGCCTTCGACTCGATTCGGCGGGTCAGTTCGGCCAGGTCCGACTCATCGTCGTCGCGCCCCAGTTCCTTGTGGATTTCCTTGAGCTGTTCCTGGAGGAAGTAGTCCTTTTGGCTCTTTTCCATCCTGGCGCGGACCTTCTGGGAGATGCGCTTCTGGATCGACAAGAGCTCTATGTCCTGGGAAAGGGCCTTGGCGGTAGCCTCGAGGCGCTCGCGAAGCGGTACCACGGCCAGGAGCTCTTGCTTCCGCTCCAGCTTGAGCCCCATGGCGTTGGCTATCGTTCCGCATAGCTTATGGGGAGACTCGGCGCGCTGTACGGCCAGCATGGTCTCGTTCGGTATCTTCTTGACGAGGTCGGCGTAGGTCGAGAAGTCGCGGCGTAGGATCTGGACGAGGGCTTCGAGCTCCTTACGCCCATCGGCGCCGCTCGGTCCACCGTCGTCGCCGGTGGCGCCGTCATCACCGGTAGCGCCGTCATCGATTGCCTCGACGATGGCACCGAGGTATTCCTTGCGGAACACGGTGCGCCTAATGCGCCCGCGCCGTAGCCCATCGACGAGTAGACGGACGGAGCCGTCGGCCAGCTTGATCGACTGGATCACGTGGGCGACCGTGCCTATCTCATGCACGTCGATATCGTTGGCGCCGTCGACGGGGAGGCTCCTGAGGAGGGAAATGAAGATGATCTTGTCGGACTTGGCCGCCACCTCGGACGCGGCGATGCAGAACTTGGTGGCGGCTAGCACCGGCGCGATCGTGTGCGGGAACACGACCGCGTCGCGGACATATACGAGTGGAATTTCCAATGCGCCACCCTTGGGGCGCAGGGATTCCAGCATGCTCATGCGCTCTTCTTCAGTCCTTCGATGACGGGGGGCGACTTCAATACCACGGTGTCCCGTGTCACGATGACGCGGCGGTTCTCGGACCCGCTCGGAAGGTCGTACATCACGTCGATAAGAAGATTTTCGACGATTGATCTGAGCCCGCGGGCGCCGGTCTTGCGGGCAATGGCCTGCTCGGCTATCGCGTCTATCGCCTCCGGGGCGAACACGAGCTCGGCGCCGTCGAGCTTGAAGCTCTCCTGGTACTGCCTGAGTATCGAGTTCTTAGGCTCGGTGATGATGCGCTTGAGATCCTCGGCCTCGAGGTTGTCGAGGGCCACCTGGATGGGCAGGCGCCCGATAAACTCGGGTATCATGCCGTATTTGACCAGGTCGTCCGGGTGCATGTTCATGAACAGCTCGCGGAGGCCTATCTTGGTCTTTTCCTGCAGCTCGGCGCCGAAGCCGAGAGCCGCTTTGGCGACTCGGGCCTCGATGGTCTTGTCCAACCCGACGAAGGCGCCTCCGCAGATGAACAGGATGTTCGTTGTGTCGATACGGATATACTCCTGCTGCGGGTGCTTGCGGCCGCCCTGCGGAGGTACGTTGGCCACGGTGCCTTCGATGATCTTGAGCAGGGCCTGCTGCACGCCCTCGCCAGAGACGTCGCGGGTGATCGACACGTTCTGCGTCTTACGGGCTATCTTATCGATCTCGTCGATGTAGATGATGCCCTTCTCGGCGAGCGATACGTTGCCGCCGGCGTTCTGGATCAGCTTAAGGAGAATGTTCTCCACGTCCTCGCCGACATAGCCTGCCTCGGTCAGCGTCGTGGCGTCGGCGATGGCGAAGGGCACGTTCAGCTTCTTGGCCAGCGTGCGCGCGAGGAGCGTCTTGCCGGTGCCGGTGGGACCAAGCAGAAGCACGTTCGACTTCTCGAGCTCGATGCCGTCGGTCAGGCTGTGCTGATGGGCAATGCGCTTATAGTGGTTGTAGACCGCTACCGACAGCACCTTCTTGGCGTAGTCCTGGCCGATGACGAACTGGTCCAGGTAGTCCTTGATGTCCTTGGGCTTGGGCACATCTGTCGAGAAGTCGCCCGAGGCGGCGCTCTCGTCCTCGGCGAGGATGCGGTTGCAGACCTGAACGCACTCGTCGCAGATATAGACGCCGGGGCCGGCTATCAGGCGCTTGGCGAATTCGGCCGACTTGCCGCAGAACGAGCACTCGTGGAGGTCCTCGCCATCGGAGCCCTTACTTGCCTTCGAGCGCGCCATGCTTCCTCCGCTCGAGAATCGAGTCGACCAGGCCGTACTCGACCGCCTCCTGCGCCGACATGAAGAAGTCGCGCTCCATGTCCTGGGCCACGCGGTCGACGCTCTTGCCGGTGTGCTTCGCGAAGTACTCGACGGTCATCTTCTTCATGCGGATGATCTCTCGAGCCTGGATGCTGATATCGGACGCCTGCCCCTGGACTCCGCCCCAGGGCTGGTGTATCAGGATCCTGGAGCTCGGGAGGGCCAGGCGCTTGCCGGCCGCCCCTCCTGCGAGCAGCAGGGCGCCCATGCTCGACGCCTGTCCGACGCAGATGGTCTTGACGTCAGGCTGGACGATCTGCATCGTATCGTAGATGGCCAGCCCGGCCGTCACCGCGCCGCCGGGGGAATTGATATATAGGTCGATATCCTTCTCGGCGTCCTGCGAGGCGAGGAACAGCAACTGGGCAACCACCAGGTCGGCCGTCAGGTCGTTGATCTCGCCGTCGACGAAGACGATGCGGTCCTTCAGGAGCCGCGAATAGATATCGTACGATCGCTCGCCTATCCCGGTCTGCTCGATGACGACCGGCACGAGGTTATGCATCTTCTCGATCATCTCATTGCACCTCGCGGACAAGATTACTCATTTTCCTTGAATAAGTCCACGAACGCTATCTTCTTGCCCTTCTTGACCTTCATCTTCTTCTCGAGGTCGGCTATCAGGCGGTCTTCCTTGATCCTGTCGACAAGGTACTCGACCATGCCGCGGCGCTCGTACTCCGCCTTGACCTCGTCGACCGATAGGTTCGAGTCGGCGGCCATCTTAGCGTACTCGGCGGCGACGTCGTCGTCCGAGGCGGCGTACTTGCCCTCCTCGGTCAGCTTGTCGAGCACGAGGCGCGTCTTGATCGCCTTCTCGGCCTCCGGTCGCCACTCCTCACGTAGCTGGTCGACGCTTCGGCCGCTCATGCTGACGATCTGGGCCAGGCGCTCCTCGCTGTCGATACCCATACGCTGCATCAGGTTGCGTAGCCGCATCTCGAGCTCGGCTGCGACCATCGAGGCCGGCAGATCGACGGTCGACTTCTCGACGAGCGCGTCGACGACGCCCTTCTCACGGAGGCTCTTGAGCCTGTCCTCGAGTCGCTTCTCGAGCTTGGCCCGTATGTCGGCCTTTAGGTCGTCGAGGGTTTTAAATTGCTCCGATACGTCCTGGGCCAGCTCGTCGTCGAGCTCGGGGAGTTTCTTCTCCTTGAGCTTGGTAAGCTTGACGCGTAGCTTCTTGGTCTGACCGGCCAGCTCGGCGTACTCGAAGTCGGCGGGAAAGGTCTTCTCGATGGTCTTCTCGGCGTCTTTCTTCATGCCGATAACATCATCGTCGAACTTATACAGGTTGTGGCCGGAACCGATCTCGAAGACGAAGTCCTGTCGCTCGGTACCCTTGATCGGCTCGCCCGACTCGTCGAGCTCGGCGTAGTCGACCGTGGCGATGTCGCCCTTCTTGGCCGCCGCCTTGTCGTCCTTGTCCATGACGATGGCGTTGCGGTCGCGGATTTCGTCGAGCTCTCGCTCCTCGTCGGCTTTGGCTATGGTCACCTGGGGTAGCTCGAGCTCCATGCCGGATATATCGCCGGCAACGACCTCGGGGAACACGTCGTAGGTCACGGAGAAGGAGAAATCGGCGTCGAGCTCGAAGGCGGGCTGGCCGTCGAGCTCGGGCTGGGCGTAGGAGAGCGGGACAAGGGCCTCGCCGTCGAGTGCCTTCTCGACCGCTTCGTCCATCACGCGGCCCATCGCGTCGAGCTTGAGCTGCGGCCCGAACTTGCGCTCGAGTATATTCGCGGGCACTTTGCCCTTGCGGAAGCCGTCTATCCTGACGTTCTTCGCGTAGTCCTTGAGCAGGGCGTCGTAGGCGGCCCGGACGTCGTCCTTGCCCACCGTGACGGTGAGCCTGACCGCGGAATGCTCCAGCTTCTCGATATTCTTGGTTACGACCACGTGTATTCCCCTTCTCCTGCGGGACCGCGGAAGGGCCCGCCAGTATACGTAGCATGGAAAGCGAGCCGTATGCGGCGGCGTCGCCAACGACAAAAAAATAAGGCGATCCGGGAGTTCTCCGGACCGCCTTCACGTCGAGCGGGAAACGGGAGTCGGACCCGCGACATCCACCTTGGCAAGGTGGCGCTCTACCACTGAGCTATTCCCGCGATGCAGTTCCATCCTTCGCCGACGCTCGGTACGTCCGATCTACTGCGAGAGAAGGGACTTGAACCCTTACGCCGGAGGCACCAGATCCTAAGTCTGGCGTGTCTGCCAATTCCACCACTCTCGCTCGGAACTATAGGGTCCGAACGATATCGGAATCGACAAACCCTGTCAAGGGCGCTCGCCTCGGGCGACGAGCGCCTGAGACGTTCTTGAGCCGTGCAGGGATCGAACCTGCGACCCGCAGATTAAGAGTCTGCTGCTCTACCAGCTGAGCTAACGGCCCTGGTACAAAACACAAAACAAGAACGCTGCGTCCGGAGGGAGTCGAACCCCCGACCTACGGATTCGAAGTCCGTCGCTCTATCCAGCTGAGCTACGAACGCCCGTCGCCGATCGGCCCCAGGCGCCGGCATCAGACGAGCTAGGGTGGATGACGGGGTTCGAACCCGCGACAACCAGATCCACATTCTGGGACTCTACCGCTGAGCTACATCCACCGTGCGCTTGGCGAGACGTACTATGCCAAAACGCAAAAAAAGTGTCAAGGGCATTTCTGGTTTTTTTTTCTAGCGCCGTGAATCGGGCTCGGCTCGCCGCAGGAGGCGCAGCGGCAGCCCCGTAGTCCGGAGGCGTCGACGGCGTAGCCCATTCTCGAGACGAGGACGGCGCCGCAAGCCCGGCATAGCGTGAGGGATCGCTCGCCCGGTAGGTTGCCCGAGTAGACGTAGCGCAGGCGACGGCGGGCCAGGTCAGCGAGGGAGCGTAGCGTCGAGGCCTTCGTCGCCGGAATCGTATAGCGGTACATGGGATGATACGCCGACAGGTGGTACGGTATGTCGGGCGACAAGGCGGCCAGGAAGCCGGCTATGGCGTCGATCTGGGCCGGGTCGTCGTTCTTGCCGGGAATGACCAGCGTGGTCGCCTCGACGTGGACGTCGTACTCGACAGCCATCATCACGAAGCGCTTGACCGAGTTCAGGTCGCCGCCCAGCTCTTCGCGATAGAAGCCCTCGTCCCAGGCCTTCACATCGACGTTGACGGCATCGCACAGCGACAGGACGTCGGCCGCGGCCTCCTCGCCGCAGCAGCCGTTGGTGACGAGTACGTTGGCAAGGCCGGCCTCCCTGGCGGCTTTCATGCAGTCCACGACGAATTCCGCATGCGCGAGCGGCTCCGAATAGGTATGAGCCAGCGATGGGCAACGCGCCGCCCTCGCCTCGGCGACGAGGCCGGCCGGCTCGACGCGCCAGGTCGGGGCATCGGTGCGTTGCGAGATGCCGTGGTTCTGGCAGAAGGGGCAGCGGAGGTTGCAGCCTAGGTAGCCGACGGAGTAGGTTGCGCTACCCGGCATGAAGTGGTACAGCGGCTTCTTCTCGATCGGGTCGGCCGATACGGCGCTGGCCATGCCATAGAACGGAAGCGTCATGGTTCCGCCTGAGTTGCTCCTGACCCGGCAAGCTCCCGCGCCGCCGTCGCGTATGACGCAGCGGCGCGGGCATAGCCGGCAACGGATGTCCCCGTCGGGGAGACATTCATAGTACCGTGCCACCGGCCCGGCGCGAGGATCCACGGCTCTAGCCTCTATGCCGGCCGAGCATTTTGTCCTTGAACGCCTTCGCATCGTTCATGAACCGTAGCGGGGCCTCGACCTCGAACGGCTCATAGCGTATTCCGACTGCCCCGCGACGTATCCAGAGGCGGACGATGCGGTAGCTCTCCCCGGCCTCGGTCACGGGGCTCGGCAGGTCTTGGGCTCCGACGATGTCAGCCGCCTTGAATTCGTAGATGGCCGACTCGCCGGCATTCGGTTCGACGAGCAGGATGATCTTGCCGTCATCGTAGGGGTGCTTGCGCGGCGAGCCGGTGAAGGCGAGCGCATCCTGAGGAGGGTCGCTCTTATAGGGTTGTAGCTCGTAGAACGGGCTGGACAGGTATTCTCGTACGCTCATGGGCTATCCTTCCTCGACGCTACGTCGTCGAAATATAGTATAAACGCCAATGAGGCTAGAATACAGGCCAGGAGCGCCGCGAACCAGTCGCCGAAACGCAGGTAGGGCGTCTCCTCGCCAACGTAGACCGGAACCTTAACCAAGCGGGCTTCGGCCACGAAGAGCGGCAGAGAGTCCAGCACCCGCCCGTCGGGGCCGACCACCGCCGACACGCCTCCGTTCGTCGAGCGCACGAGGGTCCGCCTGAGCTCGACGGCCCTGAGGCGCGCCGCCACGAAATGCTGTATCTCCGCCGACTCGGTCCTGGACCAGGAGTCGTTCGTCAGATTAACCAGGATCTCCGCCCCGTCGAGGACGAAACGGCGGCACAGGTAGGCGAAGGCATCCTCGAAGCAGATGGGAGCTGCGAAGCGAACGTTCCCCGACCGGGCCGTGGGCAGGTCGAACAGCACGCGTTCCACGCCCATCGTCCAACCCGACGCCAGGCCTACGACGTCTTGGATGAACGCGCGGACGGCCGGAACCTCCCAGAACGGTATGGCCTCGGCGAAGGGCACGGGGTGGGTCTTGGCGTAGGAGCCGACCTGACGACCCTCGGGGCTTATCAGAATGACCGAGTTCGTAGCCTCGAAGCTCTCATAGTCGAGAATCTCTGGCGCGCCGGTCAGGAAATGGGCTCCCGAGTCTCGGATGAAGCTCCCAAGCGGATAGCCGGCCGGCGTGCGCGAGAAGTAGCGCTGGAAACCGTTCCAGGGCCGGCGTAGCGTCGACTCGCTGAACAGCACGAGGTCGGCGCCCGCGCCGGCAGAGTCGAGCGCCTTCGAAGCCAGGGCGATGGAGCCGGCCAGGTTCTCGGCCTCGGTGCCTTCCCAGGGGTCTACGTTCTGCTGCACCAGGAGGACGTCGACCGTCCCGCGGGCCTCCCTCGGCCGCTCGAGCGCTACCAGGCCGTAGGCGTAGATAGCCACGAGGCATAGGACTGCGACGACGAGGTTGCCTAGGCTAGCGTAGCGACCGTCCGGCCAGGCCGGCCGAGGTGGTACGATGGCGGAGAGGCGACCCGCCGGCGTCCGCTCGGCTACGCCATCAGTCGGGCCAGGCAAGCGCGCGGGGGGGCCGCAGAGAACCTCGCCGATCGAGGCCGAGACGAAGGCCAACGCGAACGACAGTCCGTACACGCCGGTTGACTCGGCAATCTGCACGGCGGGAAGCACCGTGTTCCAGCTATAGGCGACGAGCCCCCATGGGTAGCCGAGAAAGCCGGACGACTTGCCCCACTCGAAGACGGCCCAGGCCATCGCGAAGATGAGCGGCCGCGCCAGCCCACCTCGCTTGAGTGTCCCGCGCAGGTATAGCCCCAGGGTCCCGTAGACTATCATGTAGGCGATCACCGTCGTGCCGAGCGTCCAGAACCTGAAGTCCTTGAAGAACCATAGCCAGTAGCTGGACAGGCCGTGGGCCAGGCCGCCGAACGTAGATCCTATGGCGAACGACTCGCGGTACGACCCGGATTCCGCCAGGGCGACGAACAGCGGCGCGAGCGCCACGAGGCCAAGGGCCGGGGCGCCCCATGAGAACAGCTCGTTGGGGAGCGATAGTGCCAGGAGGAGGCTCGAGATCAAGCCGAGGAAGAGTCGCCGCGCGATGCCCATGGGCACATGATACACGCTGATCGAGCCCAGCGCCAGCGATGGCCGTCGGCGGGCGCGTATACGTGGAAAACACCTTGACGGCGCTCGCCTACCCGGATATGGTTCGTCCATGGTCAAGGCCGTCTTTCCCGGTTCGTTCGATCCCCCGACGTTCGGGCACCTGAACATCATCGAGCGCGCCCGTACGATATTCGAGCGGGTCCTGGTGGTCGTCGCCGTCAACCGCGACAAGCGCTATCTGTTCGACGCCGACGAGCGCATGGCGTTCATGAAAGAGCTGGTCGCGCCCTGGCCGAACGTCGAGGTGCACCGCTGCGACACCCTGATAGTCGATTTCGCGCGGGAGCACGCCTGCAGGGTGCTATTGCGCGGCGTACGGAGCGTTCAGGACTTCTCGTACGAGTTCGAGTTGTCTATCCTGAATAAGGGAGTCGGCCCGGAGATCGAGACGGTCTTCATGCCTACGGATCAGAAATTCTTCGTACTGCGCTCGAGCGCCATCAAGGAGCTCGCCTCCTTCGGCGGCGACGTCAGCGCCATGGTGCCGCCGGTCGTGGCCAAGGCGCTCGAGCGTTTCAGGGTCGGTGCCCACTCCTCGACTTGACAAATATCCGGTATTTCGTTATTGTGCGCCGGTATCCGTTACAGGCACATTTTGTGGGAATGAGGTTATAGTATGGCTGTACCCAGATGTAATACTTCGAAGGCACGTTCGCGCAGGCGCCGCTCTATCAATATGAAGCTCGTCGCGCCCACGATCGTTTCCTGCGGGAACTGCGGCAACGCCGTACTGTTCCACAGGGTTTGCCCGAAGTGCGGCTTCTATCGCGGCAGGCAGGTTTTGACCCCCGAAACCAACGCGTAAAGGAGACTCGCCATGGACGAGTTGTATGAGAAGATCAAGAAGATAATCGCCGACAAGCTCGAGGTCGAAGAGTCAAAGATCAACCTCGACGCCAGCTTTAGGCAGGATCTTGGCGCCGACAGCCTCGATACCTACGAGCTGGTCTACGGCATCGAGGAAGAGCTGAAGATCCGCATCCCCGACGAGAAGGCCAACGAGTTCGAGACCGTCCGGGACGCGTACGAATTTATCAAGTCCCAGGTGTGACGTAGCCGGGCGGGCTTGCTGGCCCGTCCGCAATCGTCGGTCAAGGAGGCCGCGATCGTGTCCTTCCGTTACGACGACATTGGTCGTGATCGGCTGGAGGCGCTCGCGGCCTTTCAGCGTTCTTTGCGGTTCCGCTTCAAGGATCTATCGCTCCTCAACCGGGCGCTGACCCACCGCTCCCACGTCAACGAGGACCCCGCGTCGCGAGGTAACAACGAGCGGCTCGAATTCCTCGGCGATGCCGTGCTGGGCATGGCTACCGCCTCGCGCCTTTTCATCGCCCTCGGCGACAAGTCGGAGGGCGACCTCGCCAGGATCAAGAGCTTCGTCGTCTCAGAGGATACCCTATCGGACATAGCCTCGAGGCTAGGGGTCGATGGGGTGTTGCTCGTAGGCAAGGGCGAGGAACGCTCGGGCGGGCGCAACAAGAAGGCCATCCTGGCCGACGCGATGGAGGCCGTCTTCGGCGCGGCCTACCTCGACGCCGGCTTCGATAAGGCCAAGGACCTCGTACTGTCGCTCATCGATCCCGAGATAACCAAGGTCCTGACCGATAGGCACCGCAAGGACTACAAGACGCTGATCCAGGAGTACGCCCAGAAGTGGCACCGTTGCTACCCGGTCTATACGCTCGAGCGGAAGGCCGGACCGGACCACGACCGCACCTATTGGATACGCTGCGAGTTGCTCGGCGCGAGCTATGGCCCGGCCGCGGGCAAGACCAAGAAGGACGCCGAGCAGGCCTCGGCCGCCCTGGCCTATGAGGCGATCCTCGGGCGCGGAGACGCCGAGACGGAGCGCCTCCTAGCGACGAAGAGACTCTAGCGCCGTCCGGCCCTAGTCCCCTACCCCGTACTTAGCCTTGATCCTACCGGCTATATCGAGCAGACGCTCCCTGGTATTCAGTTCCGGGTCGTCGAGCACCGCCTCGAGCAGCTCGGCGAGGACCCGGCCCATGACCGGGCCTTTCGGCCAGCCGGCCGCCGCCAGCTCGTCGCCGCCTATGGCCAGGTCCTTGAGGCCGAAGGCCTGATCCTTGGCGACGAGAGCTTCCACCCGCTCTAGGAGCGGCATCACCGAGCGCGGGTCCGCCGGGCCCGCGCCCATGCCGCCGGAGTCGGCCAGCCTGAGGATTGCGAGCGGCTTGACCCAGTCCAGCCCCACCCGCGAGACGAAGCGCCTGACGGCCGCGTCGGTCCACGAGTCGTGATAATCGAACATATGGTGCTTGACGAGGTGCGAGACCGCGTCGACGACCGCGTTCGGATACTTGAGCCGCCTCAGGGCCGCCGCCGCGAGCCTGGCCGACTCGAGCTCGTGCCCGTGAAACGATAGGGAGCCGTCCGCGGACTCTACCCGTCTGGTCGGCTTTCCGACGTCGTGTAGCAGGGCCGCGAGCCTGAGCTCCAGGTTGGCCGGGGCGGCCTGGCAGGCGGCGATCGAGTGTCCGAGCACGTCGTGGCGATGCTGGCCGCCTTGCCCGACACCGGCGCAGGCGGCCAGCTCCGGTAGGAACTCGGCGAGGAGGCCGGAGTCGTATAGCGATCGGAGCCCATCGCTTGGCCGGTCGCAGGTCAGGATCTTCGAGAACTCATCGCGCACCCGCTCGGCTGATACGAGCCTGAACCGGCAAAGCGTCGCCGGAATGGCCGCGAAGGTGGCCGGGTCGATCGAGAAGCCAAACCTGGCGGCGAAGCGTACGGCGCGCATAGGCCGGAGACCGTCCTCGGTGAAGCGGGCTATAGGGTCGCCGATGGCGCGAACGACGCCGGCCTCCAGGTCGGCCATGCCTCCGGCCGGGTCGACGACCTCGCCCGTGGCCGGATCGACGGCCATGCCGTTGATGGTGAAATCGCGGCGGGACAGGTCCGCGAGCAGGTCACCGGTGAAGGCGACGGACTCGGGGCGGCGGCCGTCGCGGTACTCGCCGTCGACGCGGAAGGTAGTCGTCTCGATCGAAGCGCCGCGCCAGCGCACCGTGACGGTGCCGTGTTGGACGCCGGTCGGTATGACCGACCGAAACAAGGCCTGGACCCGCTCGGGTGTGGCGTCGGTGGCGGCGTCCCAGTCGCTCACGGGCCTACCGAGGAGGCCGTCGCGCACGGCGCCGCCGACGAAGTAGCACGAGTGGCCGGCTTTCGCGAAGACGGCGGCGAACTCCCTGAGATCCTTGGGTACGGATAGTCGTCGCTTCATGGCGCTGGACCCTTAGCGTATGAGCATGGCGTCGCCGTAGGAGAAGAAGCGGTAACGTTCCCGCACGGCTTCCTGGTAAGCCGATAGAATGCGCTCGCGACCGGCGAAGGCGGAGACAAGCATCAACAGGGTCGACTCGGGGGTATGGAAGTTGGTGAACAGCATATCGACGGCCTTGAAGCGGTAGCCGGGGTAGATGAAGATGTTCGTCGAGCCAGCGGCGGCCGGCAACCCCTCTTCGGTCCACGCGCTCTCGAGCGTGCGGACGCTCGTGGTGCCGACGGCGACGACGGGGCGCCCATCCCGCTTGGCGGCGTTGACCGCGTCCGCCGTGGCGGCCGGAATCGAGTACTCCTCGCGGTGCATGCGGTGGTCCTCGATCGACTCGGAGCGCACGGGCAGGAAGGTCCCGAGTCCGACGTGCAGGGTGACGAAGCGCAACACGACCCCGGCGGCCTCGAGCCCTGACAAGATCCCCTCGGTGAAGTGTAGCCCGGCGGTCGGGGCGGCCGACGAACCGCGCTCGCGCGCGTAGACGGTCTGGTAGCGCTCCGCGTCGGCCGGCGCGTCTTCCCGCCTGATATAGGGCGGCAGAGGCAGGTGCCCGTTGCGCTCGAGGTAGTCGTCGTCGATCTCCCTCGACAAGCGGAAGACCCGTTCGTCGGCCAGGGCCTCGACCACCTCGGCCTCGATACCCTCGGGCAGCTCGAGCCGCTTGCCCGGCGTCAACTTGGCCATCCGCGTCGTCAGCGCGGCCCAGAGGGCCGGGCCTTCGCGCCTGAGGAGGAGCACCTCGACCCTGCCGCCGTTCGGCGTCGACGCGAAGAGCCTGGCCCGCCTGACGCGTGAGTCGTTGAATACCATCACCGCGCCTGAGGGCACGAACTCGGCAATAGTACGCACCGCGGAGTGCGTCAGTTCCCCGGAGCCGCGGTCGAGCACGAGGAGCCGCGACTCGCCGCGCCGCTCGCTCGGCGTCTGCGCGATGAGTTCCTCGGGTAGGTTAAAACTGAAATCCGTCGTTCGCATGGTCATTCCTGTAGCCTAGGTGCTCGTAGGCGAGTGGCGTGGCCACCCTGCCCCGTGGGGTACGCATGATGAAGCCCGATTGGATGAGGTACGGCTCAAGGTAGTCCTCGAGCGTCTCGACGCTCTCGCTCGTCGAGACGGCCAGGGTCTCGGCGCCGACCGGTCCGCCGCCGAATTTCTCGATGATCGCGGCGAGCACGTCGCGGTCGTGGCGCTCGAGCCCGTAGCGGTCCACCTCGAGCCGCTCGAGACCGTCGCGGACGACGTCCTCGGTGATAGCGTCTGAGCCGGCCACCTGGGCGAAGTCGCGCATGCGCCTGAGCAGGCGGTTCGCGACGCGGGGCGTGCCTCGGCTCGCCTCGGCCAACCTGACGGCGGCGTCGTCGTCGAGACTCATACCGAGGATGCCTGCCGAGCGCCGTAGAATGGCCACGGTGTCCGCCCGGTCGTAGAAGCCGAGGCGCACGCTGATGCCGAAACGGCTGACGAGGGGGCTCCCGACCATGCCGGCGCGTGTCGTCGCCCCGACGAGCGTGAACGGGGGCAGCGGGATGCGCAGAGTCCTGGCCGCCGGTCCCTGGCCGATGATGAAGTCGAGCTCACCGTCCTCCATCGCCATGTACAGCATCTCCTCGATCGCCGGTTTGAGCCTATGGATCTCGTCGATGAAGAAGATCGATCTGGGCGCGAGGGTCGTCAGTATGCCGGCCAGGTCCTTGGGCTTCTCGAGTGCCGGGGCGCTCGTTACCTTGAAGTCGACGCCGAGCTCGTGCGACAGGATGCCGGCGAGCGTCGTCTTGCCGAGGCCGGGCGGCCCCATCAAGAACACGTGGTCGAGCGCCTCGCTGCGCTTCAGGGCCGCCTCGATGAAGACCGACAGGTTGGCCTTGACCGAGGCCTGCCCGAGGAACTCGGTCAGGCGCCGGGGCCTGAGCGCGTTCTCCCGTTCGTCCTCGGCCGGGTCGAACGAGCCGGATACCAGGGCGCTCACGAGGCGCTCAGCTCGACGATCGCGAGCCTGAACAGCTCCCGTTCGCGCTCGGGATGGTCGGGGGGAATGCCGGCGTCGACGCGGGCCAGCGCCTCGGCGACCCGGCGCCTATCGTAGCCCATGTCGACGAGGGCCCGCACGATGTCGCCATGCGGCCCGGCGGGGGCGGCCTCCGATGCTCCCGATACCGACGGCAACCTGCCCTTGAGGGCGAAGACTAGCTTCTGGGCCGTCTTCTTGCCAAGTCCGGGGACGGACTCGAGCCTGGCCAGGTCTTCGCTCTCGAGCGCGCGCTCGAGGTCGCCAGCCCCGATGCCGCCAAGTATCTTGAGGGCCTGCTTCGGCCCGATGCCGTCGACGCCTATCAGCTCGATGAAGATCGAGCGCTCCGCCTCGGAGGGGAAGCCATAGAGGCGCATCGAATCCTCGCGGTGGAGTAGCCAGCATAGAACGCGCGCCTCGTCGCCGAGCCGCCCGAAGGCGTCGACCGAGCGAGCCGGCACCGAGAATTCCCACTCGACGCCATTGGTGTCTATCCTGATCGTGTCGGCGCCCTTATGGCAGAGCGTGCCGCGAATAGCGTTGAACATAGCCGGATTATAGTCGGCCCGGGCGCGATGCATCAACCAAGGCCGAGCGCACGCCGGCTCCCTGGCAATGGCATAACGCCACCGCGAGCGCGTCGGCGGCGTGGTCGGGCTTCGGGATGGCCGACAGGCCGAGCACCAGCCGGACGAAGGACTGGACGTCGTCCTTGCCCGAGCGCCCCGAGCCGGTCGCCGCCTTCTTGACGTCCATCGGGCCGTACTCGCTCATGGAAAGGCCGGCATCGCGGCAGGCGAGCCGGATCACGCCTCGAGCCTCCGCGACGGCGAGCGCGCTCGTCACGTTGCGTGAGAAGTATAGGGCCTCCATCGCGGCCTCCGACGGCCCGTACTCGGCGATCACGTCCTTGAGCGCATCCCTGATCAACGCCAGGCGCTCGGCCATCCCCACGCCCGGCTTGGTTACGAAGCAGCCGTGTCCCCTGTATACGACGCGGGCGCCGTCTAGGTCGACGACGCCCCATCCCACGGCCGCGAGGCCGGGGTCTATGCCGAGGACGCGGAGCCTTTCGGTTCCGCCCGGCATGGACTACTCCTCGGCTTCCTCAGGGAGCTCAGCGTTATGGTAGACGTTCTGTACGTCGTCGGATTCCTCGAGCTTGTCGATGAGCTTCTGGATCTTGCCCCCGTTATCGCCCTCGGGCGTAACGTAGGTCTCCGGTATCATGGATATCTCAGCGCCGTCGGTTTCCATGCCGGCCGCGTTGACCGCGTTCAGCACGGCCTCGAAGGCCTCCGGGCTGGTATAGACGACGAGTTCACCGTCCTCGTTGACGATGTCGTCGGCGCCGGCCTCGAGGGCGAGCTCCATGACCTTGTCCTCGCTGTACCGCTCCCCGTCGAGCGATATGACGCCCTTGCGGGCGAACAGCCGGAGTACCGCGTTGGAGGTGGCCAGCTGGCCGCCGGAACGGGTCAGGATATTGCGCACCTCGGCGGCAGCGCGATTCTTATTGTCGGTCAGGACTTCGATCAGGATGGCGATGCCGCCGGGGGCGTAGGCCTCGTAGACCAGCTCCTCGTAGACCGCGGCCCCGAGTTCGCCGGTACCTTTCTTGATGGCCCGGTCGATGTTGTCCTTGGGCATGTTAGCGCCGCGGGCCTTGAGGACGGCGGTCCTGAGGCGGGCGTTGGTATCGGGATCGCCGCCGCCCATGCGCGCCGCGATCGAGATTTCCTTGATCAGCTTGGTGAACATCTGGCCGCGCTTAGCGTCGGCCGCGCCCTTCTTGTGTTTGATCGTCGCCCATTTGCTATGTCCTGACATTGTGACTCCTTGCCGTGTAGAATACGCGGTTGCGAACCGATCGACGATACGCGCTTCCGAGGCTGGAAAGCCTATGAAAACGGGATGATCCGTTCATTTTTTGCGAGCGTAATACTAGCACAAGCCGCGATTTACTGTCAACGATTGGACTATATAGCGTAAAAGGAGCTAAAAGCGCAGAAAACGGCAGAACAAACTCGGCTACAAGCCACGGCCTCGCGGAGAGCGGAACCGTGGCCAAGGTCGTCGACTCAGCGCTGAGTCTTGGAGGAAGATATCTTGTTCTTCTTGACGCCGTCTTCCACGAGTTCTATGCGCATCTTATCGTACCAGGAGAAGTCGAACGGCTTCTTTCCGCGCACAGTATACTTGATCGCCGCCTCGAGGTCGTCATGGCAGGCCTCGCATAGATCGAACTCGCGTATGTGGAAGAACGTCCTCGTCGGGATGGGATCGACTACTTCTTTCTTGCAGACATCGCAGAATAAGTGCTTCATATTGACTCTCCTCGATTGCTGTCGATGCCGACGATTCTATAGTATAGGGCGTCGATTGTCGAGAGGAATAGCGTTCTGGCGCTGGAACGGAGCTAAGATGAGCGGAAACGTATTCGATCGCGTCTTGAACGCGGCCGGCGAGGCCTTGATCATCGCCGAGCTGGGCACCGGCCACGGTGGCGACGAGCTCAAGGCGATGGAACTGGCCGCCGCCGCGGTCGAGGCTGGGGCGGATTGCGTCAAGCTGCAGCATGTCTACGCCGACGAGATCATACATCCCGAGACGGGCCTCGTGCCGTTACCCGGCGGGCTGACCCGCCTGTACGACCGGTTCCTGGCCGTGGAGACGGGGCCGGACTTCATCGGGCGCGTCAAGGATCGCGTCGAGTCGCTCGGTGCCGAGTTCCTGTGCACGCCGTTCGGCCTTCGAAGCGCCCGCGAGTTACGCGAGCTAGGCGTGCGCGCGATGAAGGTCGCCAGCCCGGAGCTCAACCACCTGCCGTTGCTCGACGAACTGGCCTCATACGGATTGCCGACCATCCTGTCCTCCGGGGTATCGACGCTAGCCGACATCGAGCTAGCGCTCAGCCGCTTTCACGGGGTTCGGACGGCCCTGCTCCATTGCGTTACCGCCTATCCCGCCCCCGAGGCCGACTACAACCTCAGGCTGTTGCCTGCGCTGTCCGCGCTGTTCGGCCTTCCCGTCGGCGTGTCCGATCATTCGTCCGACCCGATCCTGGTACCGGCGGTCGCCGTAGCGCTCGGCGCGGCGATCATCGAGAAGCATTTCTGCCTGTCGCGTAGCGATGACGGCCTGGACGATCCTATAGCCCTGCCGCCAGCTGAATTCGCCGCGATGGCGTCGGCCATACGCGCGCGGCCGAGCCTCGACGGGCTCCGCGCCGAGTACGGTTCGGCACGAGTCGAGGCGACGCTCGGCGATGGCGTCAAGCGCCTGGCTCCGAGCGAGCGGGCCAACTATACACGTACGAACCGGTCTATCCACGCGAAGAGGCGCATTCGAGCGGGGGAGCGGCTCGGCGACGACAATCTGTCGATCCTGCGTACCGAGAAGGTGCTCAGGCCGGGCCTCGAACCGCGGTTATGGGAGGCCGTCATCGGGCGCGTAGCCGCGAGGGACGTACCCGACGGCGAGGGCCTCGAGTGGGCCGACATCGGGGGCGCC